>JAAUYG010212844.1_pt1 | contig 12359 bp, 19 predicted proteins | sample 7278091 | NCBI WGS metagenome assembly JAAUYG01 (sample SAMN14350201, study PRJNA611818) | marine sediment metagenome | isolation source: surface marine sediment (0.6m) | place: French Polynesia: Moorea | collected 2018-08
AATTCCTGAAAAAGTCGTCTTTACAGATTTAGCGAAAAGTTGAGCTTCTTTTGAGCTTTCTTTAAATCCCTTTGTAAAACCGTCGGTATCGGCATCCAAAGTGACTGATAGCTCTGCTAACTTCGCTTTAGTCACCAACTGTCTTCACCTCCGACCCCCACATCTTTGCAATATTCTTGGCTCGTCTTACTCTTTCTTCATCAGAAAGCGGTTGCGTATTTTGAGATTGAATAAATGCTTCTGGTAGGAAGTCTTTAAGTTTAAATTCTCCCCCTGACTTAGGCTTACCGTGAGATGCCGCAATAGTTCTTGCGATAATCGCTGCACGCAAGTCTTCTCTAAATTCTCCAAACGGATGACGATTAAAATATTGGGCCCATTCAGTTAGAATACGATATGGCATTCTTTCTGCCAAAGCATCTGGGTTATAGACCCAATAGCCTGACTGAAGGGCTAGTGAGAATAAAAGTTCACGTTCTCGGTCTAGCCCTCTTCGTCGTTTTTTACCTCTTCCTCGTTTTCAGATTCAATCATTCCAGACAAAACCATAATTTCCTTTGCAATTACTTGTAAAGACTCCGATTTGTCTCCAGGAATTTGTTTTACTTCTTTGACCGTAAGCTTCGGTCGAACGAGTCCAGCAGCAATAATTTCTGGAAGTTGGTCGCCAACAGATGATAAGCTTCCATCCGATTCGTCATCTACGATATAGAAAGAAATTCGAGTTTTATCGGCAGCACTAAGTTCACGAATAATTACGCTTCCGCCTAATTCCTCGATTTCAATTTCTTTTCTCTTAAATCCAGTTAAAAACGCGCTTTTTGGTAATGTCATTTTTTATTCCCCCTTTTTGGGTTAAGATTATGCGCCGCCAGTGTAATAGAAAGTTGGCTTGCCAGTTACTTTGATAGTCAACTCTGCAGTGTCGGCACCTTGTAGCGGAAGTGTAGGCGTAAAGCCAGTAACGAATCCATCAAAAATCCAATATGCTGTCCCTTCACAAAGACCGTAGTCAAGTTTAAACTTCGGAACTGTACAAGGACCATCGTCAATAGAGTCAATCAAGCTTGAACCACCGCTTCCGCCGTGTTGTTCATCAGACGCATCGTATACGACTGGGAATGTCACTTCTCCAGGGTCAACCATGCCTTTGATGAATTTGCTCCAGATTGAACCTCTGTGGGAAACTTCTTCTGCACCAGCTGAAATGCTTGGACCAGTCAAGTCTTGAGTTTGACCGATTTCTGCCCACGCAGTTCCACCAGTGATGTCCCAAGAAATACTTGCAGGAAAACCAGGAAATTCACTCATTGTGTTATTAACCTCCTAAAATTTTATCGCTTTCGCGACTTAAAACCAATTGACAAGATTTTTTAATAACTCTTGGTCTGGAAATCTTCCAGTAAGAGCATGAAAAATTCGATTAATCTCTCTAATGGGTCGAGCAATTATACTTTCAAGTTCTTCGAGTAAAATAGCTCCAGAAAAACTACCGATATGCTTGCCTATTGAAAGCTGCATATCTTCAATATTGTCTAGTCCGCTGAGTTGCTTAATGACTTCAGAATTTCGAACTACAACAACAACTTTTACTTCAACCCCCATCTCTTCGATTATCGGAAAAATTTTGTCAAAAGTAAAGCAGGAGTTTGGGTCATTTATTCCCCAAAAACGATTACTTGAGTATCTTCGGACAATCTCTCTGCACTCATCTTCCCACCCTTCTTCGTCATTTTTAGCTCTTATGTTTAAAGCTTCCCATCTCGGGTCAATGTACAAATCGGAAGACTCGGAACAGTCAAAAGTAATTCCTAGCTTTTGAAATACTCCAGCTAGTAGCGCAGAACCAGAACAAGGTAAACTTAGTAGAATGATGCAGTCGCTTTTATTTGTCATAAGTATGTTTTATCGTATCCCAAAATATCTTTATTCCGTGTGGTATTAAATCGGGCTGATGCTCAATCCACCATAATGCGCCTACGTTTCCTTCTACCATAAGGTCGCATCCAGCAGCCCAAGCCTCTACGACAACTCGTCCGTATGTTTCTACCCACATCGGATATAAGTGAAATGTTTTCGCTTTCCCCATAATCTGAGGAAGCTTGTTGTAGTCAGTAAATCCGTGAAAAGTTATGTTTCTTGGCAAATTTTCGTATTCATAAAGCCCAGAATTCTGACCGTAAAAGTCCATTTGCTCGCCAGTTCTAATCGCATAATCTACAGCGATATGCGCGCCCTTAGTTGGTCCAACTCGACCTACAAAAATATTTCCTCTTCGTTCTTCTTGAGATGCGGCTTTGAATTTCGCTACATCTACTGGCGGTGGAACTAAAGCAATTTTTTCTTGGTCGACAGGAAAGACAAAATACTTAATCGCATTTGGAGAGTTGAAGATAATTGTTTTTGCATTGTCTAAAGCCCATCGTTTAAATACTGGGTCTCCAACTGTCCAAGGGTCTCTAAGGTGCAATACAAACGGTGTATCTTGCAAAACTTCAATCCAACGTGAGTCATAAGACACGCCTCTTTGAATAATAAATAAGTCAACTTCTGGAGGACGCTTGTTAGCTTCGCATAGATGAATTTCATCAATCCAATCTGGAGCATTTTTTATAAGCGTTTCACAAGAAATCTCAGTTCCTCCAACAAATCCTACTCTATCTTGCATCCATCCGATTTTCATTTCTTCCCCCTTACCAAAGAGATGCTTCGACTTTGTCTAAAAATGGCTTCCAATACGTTGGATAAACATTATCCCAAGAATAGTCTAAAGCTTGTTGACGACCCATTTCAGAATGTGCTTTCGCGATGTCTGAGCTTCTTTCTTCATATGTAGCTTCTAAAGAAAAATCGATTTCTTGAATTGATGCTAAAGACCAATAGTAGTTAAGTCTTGGAATAAAGAATTTTTGCTGCGACTGAGTTACATATCCGTTAAAAGTTAACTCAGGAAATACGTGACCATCAAGTGTAATAACTGGAACACCACAAGCTTGAGCTTCCAAAATAGGGAAACAAAAGCCTTCAGCCATTGAAGGAGCGACTAAAACGTCGGATGCTTGATAAATAATTGCCATTTCAGAGTCGGGAATACCCGTTCGAAGGTCGTGAAAGTCTGGAAATGTAACGTTCTTTTCAGGTATCTTAAGAAATTCCATCATCTGCTTAAAGAAAATTCCGCCATCAGGACCAACAGGAATTTCTGTCGTGTGGGCATACATTGCGACGTCTTCGTGTCGACTTCTAAAATCCGCATATGCTTCCATAATTTCAGCGTGCGACTTGCGGCTTGGCCAACCTTTATTTGCGCCAACAGTTGTTACTAAAAATTGGTCCGGGTCGATTCCTAAGTATTTTTTAGCTTCTGCTTTATCTCCTGGCTTGAATAAGTCGAGGTCAAATCCCGGAGGAGTATAGTCAGATTGAATTCCTGCATTTGCAAATTGCTCTTGACCGAATTTCGTGTAAGCCATCACCCATTCTGCAGAGTTTAAAACGATGTTTGCTCGTTCTGGTGAAGGACTCCCGTCTAAAGGATAATACACAAGCCACTGAATATCTTGTCCAATTGAGTCACGAGCATCTTTAGGAAAAGACCACATTTCGTAAATTGAAATCGCAATGTCAGCTTTAAAATACTCGGCCACAGATTTAATCGTGTAAACTCCAAACTTTCCCGAGTGAGGAGAAAAAATCGGAACTCCTTTCCATTTGATGGCACCGCCGCTTATACCAAATTTTGCAACAACTGCGACTTCGTGTCCATCGTTTTGAAATTGTTCAATTAAATCTCTGCATTGTCGACCATAAGCTGATTTGTGATGCGGAGCATCGGTATGAATTAAGATTCTCATTAAGTCCCCCTTTTCTTAAAGCTGCACCTAAGAGCTTTACGTGGACCATATATGTTGCAATATGGTGTTGGGCGTAAAAGCTCTTAGAATCAGCCCTACGTTAGTTTAGTTAGTTCGTGCTGCTCTATCTTCCTGTTATTTCACAGTATCACCACGTTTGTCTCTAAGCTTATTTTATGGTCTGCGTATATTGTCCTATATGCGAGCGTCTAAAAGCTCTTAGAGTCCGTTCTGGTGTTATCGATGCTTTGGAGATTCTTTTACTTCTTCTTCAGCCGCTTCTTCGGCTTCTTTTTGAGCCACATTAAGCTCTTCAACTACTTGAATATCCTTAAGTATTAGTTGCACTAACCGCTGGATTTCAATATGTTGGTCACGCGGAACGTTGAGTTGAGCTAAAAGTCCATCAAGAACTTCCAAGGCTTTTCGTGTAGTAATTTCTGCCATTTCCCCTCCTTTAATCTTTTCGATGACCGATTGTTACATCAATGTCAACAGAAAAAACGTTAAAATCATCTGAGTAGACAGCTGATTCTCCAGCTATCCAAGAATAAGCGACTACGCATCCGCTTGAGTATCCGTTCCAAGCTTTTTTAACTTCTTTTGCGATTGATTCGCATTCGTCGTAGTCTGTCGAGTAAACGGTAATTTGAACAGTAACTTCTTCGTGTTCTGTTCCTCCAGTTCGTCTTGAACGAAATTGTGTATCGTCCATATCGACGGGAGATATGTAAACTAAAAGCGGATATTCTGGTTTTGCAGGAATTTTATGCGGAGTTACTCTAGTCGAAGTATACGCGACAAGACCTGCAAAAGTTGTGCATCTGCTGTAAACTATTGATGATATTGTCGTCATAGTGATTTCCTGATTAAAATTTCTCCAGATTTAACTGATGTGAGTCCAGCTTTAGCTCGACCCATTGTAATTCCTGGTCGAAAGTGTGGAGTAGCAGGAATTGAATACGTATCAGACAATGCCAGTGCTTTCCACATTTCGTCGCCAGATTGTTTGTAACTATACCAGAAGAATCCTCGTTGTCGAGGCGTAATTTTTTGATTGAACAGACCGTACTCTTGAGCTAAAACATAAGCTAGTGGTCCTTCTACTACTTCAACAGTTTCACCGCTAACTCGTATGTGAACAGAATGCAGAAGTGTTTTTGTGTCGATTAGCCCTTTCGTTAATATCTGCTTTTTGACAGATAAAGAAAGTTCTGTGGCAGGTTCTAGAAGGAGTTCTACTTTGTTGTTTGCTACAAACTTAGCGATTTGATTTAAGTCTTTAGTTAACTTGTCAAATCCTTTAAGTCGAGTTCGCATTAGTGTCTACTCGTTCGTATCCTACCGATACGTGATGTGGGCCAACTGAATTTCGTCTTCGTATCGCTGTCATAATAAAAGGACCAGCATCGAAGTTTGAATCATCGGAACGAAATTTAACGTTTCTGATTTGATACCCCTTTTGAACAGGCGCATCATTATCAAACAATACAAGAGGGTCTCGAGTAAAAGGCTTTCCTTCTCCTCTGTTCGCAAATCCCGAAACTTTGTCAGTAAAACGACAAATCACGTCAGACGCTACGAGTGTTCCGTCATAACTCTCGGCTCCAGTCGTTGCGCTTATTGTTTGTTCGTCTGACCATATTTCACAATAGTGAATTAAGTTTCTTCGGAAGTTAGCGTCAGCCATTGTATTCTATATCTCCGTTGTCATCTCGCCCTAATGACCAAAGTGTTACGCTTACTAGCTTCTTGTCAGCTTGTGCCAACTTTCCAGAACAGTCTAAAAGCAATGCCATTTGTCCGTAAGTGCTTCCTTCCAAACCATCGCCAAATTCTGTTCCGTAAGTTGTAGACCATTCGCCAGCAATATTCTCGGACTTTGTTTGACGTTCAGTCATCGCTACAAAGTGAGCTGAAACAAGTCCTAATATTTTACAAAATGTATCAGTTCCGCCGCAATCATTCAAATCTCCATAAATCGGGAGAACTAAAGCTCCAGCCAAGTTTATGCGGTCTTCGATTTGTTCGTCGGTAAGTTGAGTTTCATTAGGCGCAATTAAGCTTTTGACGTAATCTGCTGTTACATTTGGACAAATATCTGAATATTGCTCTTCAATAGCCATAATTACACCTTTCTGAATTTAAATTTTAATGCCTCATAGGTCGATATATTGACTTTTAGTTTGTCCCCCGGCCCAACTGTTTTTCTTTCGAGCTCTTTCCCATTTTCATCAAACAAAATGTTATCGTGCTTTCCAGAAATAACCTGAACCATAACCCAATTAGCAGGAGTCTCTTCTTTTTTGGGAGCAGCGGGCTTTGCATTAGGCGCTGCAGAAGTAACTTCCTCGGGTGTTGGTATTTCAACGGGATTAGCTGCTGGAGTTCTCGTCGTTTTCTTTCTACTAGTGTACTTTCTTTTGGGTTTAGCAGCTGGAGCTTTTTCTTCCGTAGAAGAAGCAGCTGCCTTTACAACAACCGCTTCTTCTTTAGATTCTTCGACTACAGCTGTTTTTTCAATAGCTTCAGTCATTTAGCTTATGCTCCAGTGTAGTAAACGATACCGCTTTTTCCTGAGTAATCTGACTTAACTCGTGGTGCAGCGATCGCCACTACTTTGAAGTGGTTCATTGAGCCGTCTGGTGATGCCCATTCAACAAGAGTTGGAGTTTGTGTGATTGCGATGTCTGAAACGTCTCGAGTTGTTTGAACAAGCAAAACCGTTCCTGCTGTCATCCAGTCGGATGGGTGAACCGCATCAATTTGTGGAAGGCTTTCAACACGTTGTAGAGCAGTTGAGTTACTTCCATCTGAATAGAACTCTAGCATTTCGAGATATTGTGGATTCGCGACCCACATCTCGTAATTTCCAAAATGGTTAGCTGCGCTAGCGGCGGTAATCATTCGAAGAGCGTCTGTGTAGATGTTATCAATTGTTCCCCAGTCGCCAGTCGCAGTTCCGGTGTTAATGTCGGGGTGAGTTGTAAGGCCGTAAACCGGATTTCCGTTTAGGCTTACAGGTGAGCCAAGGAATAACATACTTTCAAGTGATTCACCAACAACACGCGCTGTAGCCTCCGCATTAGTTGTGTCGACTCCACTTCCAGACAATCGCGTTGCCGCCATCATTCTTGCTGAAATGTCGAATCTCTTGTGAATCACGGGGATTGTCACTCCCTTAAGTAAGTAGTCCACTTTGTCCATTTCAGACGCTGTGTTTCCTTCCACGCTTACGGTCGCTTCTGTAACGTCAGACGCAACGTTCCATTGGCTTACCAAAACACCGATTGAGTTGATTTCGGTTACGAGACCAAGTTCTTGGTATCTCATAATACCGCTCATTCTCTTTGTTGCCGCCATTACAACAGCCGCGTCAAGTTGCTCCCATTCTTGCTTTCGCAATAGTGAGTTTACAGTGATGCCGTTGTGAAGTGACTTAAGAACGACGTAACCGTCCTTATTTGTTTGAACTTTGTCGTAATACGCTCTAACCGCTTCCCGATGCTTTTGATTTTGGACCAAATCCTGAATTGCTCGTTGTTCAGTCGCTGTCATCAATGCGAGCGGACGATAGCCAGTTCCAGCGATATTATCGGCATTTTCTGAAATTTGAAGTGCTTTGTTACTCATTATTTTCCTCCTCCAATTAGCTCATTACTTCGATTCTTAATCGAGCGTGTGAGCCAGATGCTGTAACGGCTTCCATCGCACGACCAATAACTGCTTCGATTGTTGCTCCAGTCGCAGCAGCTGTACCAGCAGCAGCAAGGTCGCCAGGAGCAGCTGAACCAGCTGCAACAACTTTATCACCTACTGAAACTGATTCGCCATCAGCCAACCAAGCATAAACTTCGTCACCTTCTTGTGCGATAACGCTGAACACTGTATCTGAAGCTGCGTAAGGGTCATTAATTGCGGCCACTGTGTGGTCGTCTGAATACGCACTTTCTAAAGCGAATCTAGGAATTGCGTTAACGCCCTTCGCTCCGCTAAACGGAATGAAACTTCCGCTTGAAATATCAAGCAAGTCGCCCGGAAGAATTCCGGCGATACCTGCACGAAGTTCCTTTTGAAGGAATTCGTTTGTTGCTGTCTTTAACAAAATTGTGTGAGGTGAACTGCTAGCCATTGTTTATATTCCTCCTTATAAAACTGACATTGAGACTTCGCGAACAGGTTCGCCACCGTCTTCACTACCATTAGATTCTGGAACGTCTGAATTAGCTGAGAAATCCGAAACTGCTTCGAATTTTTCAACCATCGTTTGCATTGCGTTTACGCTAAGGACGTCAGTGTCGAATTCTTCGCCAAGTTGTTCCTTAACCTTTGTTGCAAGCTTGTTGCGTTCCTCTTGTCGTTGCGCATTTACAGTCACTAAGACTTCAGCTGCTTTGTCTTTGTTTTCGAATAATCCAACTGCTGAGTCAAGTGCTTCGTGTCGAGAATTCGCAACAACATCACTTAGCTCATTAGCGGCAGTGACCAATGCGATAACTTTCTCAACAGCACCTTCAGACATATTTTGGAGTTCTTCTTCGGTGAAAGTAATATCGCCGTATGCAGAGATACTCAAATATTGATGTGCCATTGTTTCCTCCTGTACTGTTATTTCTTCTTCCTGAGCTGTGCATCCACAGCCTTCTTCATTTGTAGCGACTTCAGCTTCTGGTTCTTCTTCGGCTTGGTCGTTTACTTGAACTTCTTGTGATTCGTCTTCGATGTTTTCTTCACCTTCTCGATTTGAGAATAACCCTTTCACTAAGTTAATTAAAGTGTCAATGCTTTTTTGAAGAACTGCAAACTCTTTAACTTCAACTTCTGCAGTTAAGTTAATGCCTTCAGATTCTTCGGCATTAACACGCGGAGCTCCGCATCCGTCCTCAACTGAGCACGCTCCAACGTCATCTAGCAAAATAGCTAAATGGTCTGGCTTGATATTTGAGGCGACTCTGTTATACGTCTTTCCGTTGTAAACCCCCTGCTTATTTTCGAAGTCTCTCCAATATCCTGTGCTTACTTGAAGCATTTCTCCATCAAGAACTCTATTTACAACTGTCTCTCCGCCGACTTTAGCTTCAGCCATTTCTCTTTGAATCCAGACTTCTCCCTTAAGCTTTTTGTCTTCAAATTTAGTGAAGAAAAGTTGACCGATTTGAAATTGCTCTAAAACTTCAGGAGAGTTGGCGCTTAAGAAATTTCCTTCTGAATCAGTTGGGTGATTTACCGTAATTGGTCTACCATTCCAAGACTCGTAGAACTTTTCAATTTCTGAGGCAGAAACGAACTCCTCGTTTAGAACTCCTTCTTTGATGGGGATAACTGGAAAGACTAAGTAGGTGTTTCCCTCTAGCTCGTCCTCTCGAACTAAATCCACGCTAGATTCGTTACACACAAACTTAATTTCCATATTTTTCCTCCTATAGAATTTGTTTCAAATGCGAAGCTGCTTAAAACAACGCCATTTGCTTTTTTGAAAGCTTCAGTCTCGCATTCTTCTTCTGTTCCGTCTTCGATACACGTGTCGTAAGTATCGTTAAAGATTTCTACCCATTGAGCTCTGTCATCAGAACCAAGTTCTTTGATGTAATCGGGAAGTTTTCCGTCGTTAGGGCCGCTGTAAGGCATTACGGTTCAACCTCGTGACCAATAGCTGTTGCGTAAAAAGTGCTTAAACCTGTTAAATCATCTTGAATTACGATTTGTAGTTCTTCGCCTAAACTTCCATTAAGTCGAACAACTGTACCAAAACCACTTTGCCCACCAAATTGATGTCGACTTGAAAACGAATAATCTCCACCACCAGCTTTTTGTGTGTATTCTCCAATTCCCAAAGCACTTCTAAAATCTCCGTTCGTCTTACAGTTAAAAATGTTATAATAAACTCCATTTAGCTTCTTACGGACTAGAATTCCATTTGTTAAAGCAGATAAATCTCCGAAAGTATCATCGCCCATTGCAGTAGCTCCGACAATAAGAAAAGTTAAATTTGTTATATCCCAAATAGCGCTGCCAAGAGGATTGATATTAAATTCAACATAAGTTGACGCGCCATTTACATTTAGATTTCGATTTGTTCTTGCTGCTACAGCCGCAACGGTATAAGGATATGGAAATAAGTTATCTAAAGCGATAGTGTTTGAGACAACAGAAACAACTGACCCTTGATATGGCTCGTCATCTTCTAATACTGTTAAATCGTCTGCTGTAGTCATTCCGTGTCCAGCAACTAAATCTACAGTTCGGTCGTTAGCTGAAACTCCGCTTGCAAAAGTCACAAGGTTTAAAAGTCGCTTAAAGTAAAACGAAAAATTTCTGGTCGTTTGGTCTTGAAGCGCGACATCGATTGAAGAATTTGTAACGTTAACATTCATTCCTGTCACGCCAGCGCCAGTGTCAACTTTTAAAACTCCATCTTCTGTGCATTTTAGGCCTAATATATCCCCCGAAGTTTCTCCTTCAGCAAATTGTCTAGATTGTGCTCCTCCAAAGTCTTTGTAATCAGTCATTATTTTGTGTACTCTTGTCGACTTCCGTCTGTATTAATTTTTTTATGAGCATCTGAAGAAATTCCATCTACATCTGTTGCAACTGGGTCGACACCAGTAAACAAAGTGCTATCGTTTGCAGTATCTCTATAAAGTCTAATTTGAAGAATGTCTGAAATTCCAGCACCTCCTGGAGGAGTTATAATTGTAAAATCTGTAATTTGATTTAATGTTCCAGATACATAAGTAAAAATATTAGTCGTCCATCTATAATTTGTCCAAGCAGTTGTTTTAGCTTGTCCATTAACTTGCCATCTATATCCAATTAACCAATTTGGAATTGCAGCTTGATTTTGCCACCAATGAATGTGAAAATCTATGTTTGTTCCGATTTCCCAATCGTGATTAATTTGCAAGTTGATTATGACATAATCTGCTAAAGTCGCATTTGATTTAAAAGTTACAGAACCTTCAGGAAGATTATAAACAATTCGAGAACTTGGACTTTCTAAACGACGACCAGTTAATGGCCCTAATTCGTCTTTCCAAGTTGTTGCATCACCTTTCGCGACTCTTGTTCCATCAGCCTCAAATTCTGTGTAATTTCCATCCGAAATAGCGCCAACTAAAAGATTTGAAAGCCTTAATGGAAGATTTCTTAAGCTCATTACACACCTTCCGTTACTAAAAGATTCTTTGTACCCGTTGCTGTAATTCCAGTAATAGCTCCAGTTATTAAGTTTCCGCAAGCTGATGATATTTCATAACTTGCTCCCTTACCGTTTAGGAGAATTCCCTGGTTTAACGATGCTGAACCTCCCGCTATGTTGATATATATTTCATCATCTGAGTCATTTACAATCAGGAGATACAGCCTAGATGAATTTGCCGCTATTACCTGTGTGCTTGATGTCCCAATTGCTGCGACCGAGTGTGTCATTGTCGAAATCGACCCACCGCCTCCTGACGAAACGCTTAGTGTTCCATCAGCAAGAACTTTTAGCGCGACTTCGGTTCCTGGTGTTGCGGGAGTAGTTCGACCAAAATTAAGCTGTCGTCCTCCGCCTTCTTCTCGCCATTCACTTGCCATTAAAAGTTACCTCGCTTTTCTGCTCGCGTTGGAATTAAAGCACAATCGCATTTCCATCCTTCGCAGTCAAGAGAATGACTTTGTGGCATATAACCAGAGTTTAGCCATTCTCGTCCTGTGTGAACTTGACCATCAAGTCTGGAGCAGTCATCGCAATGTTCCAACGTTCCCCCAAGTTTCCACTTAAGATTTGAGTCTAAATTTCCTCTAGCTACAGCTACATTTACAAGTCCAAGTCCGCTAAATGCCCACAACGCAATTCTAGACATTAGACTGAATTCTTTAACTTTTCCATCTTCATCTAAAAAGTTTCCGTTGTAAACATCATCTGCGAGTCTGGGAATACTTTCAAGAGAAATGTTTTGGAATGCTGCAATCTCGTCTCTGTCATCGTCATCAAGCTCTGTTAACGTCTTGTCACTAGCTTTTAGATACAATACAACAGAAGCTGCTAAAACTAATGAGCTGAGTTGTTGTTCGTATTCGCTTTGGTCAATTTCTCCAGAAACAGCTTGAAGCGTTAACTCGTAAATATTGTCTGCATAATCTACGAGCCCGTCGTCAGCCTCAGTTTTAGTTTTTGGAAGGTCAAACGATTGATTAAACGACATTGTCGTGAATTCTTTTTCTGATGTTTCTTTGTCAGGAGAAAGACCAAGAAGTACTCTGTCTTCAGCTTCAGTTGATGGAAGTTCTCCATTTCTAATCAATTGCTTTCGAGCTGATGCGTTCTTTTGTCTGATTTCTGCGATTTCTTTTTCTGTAAGCTCGATAATGACTGGCCACTCGTATTCGCCTTTGTCGTTGATTGTTCCTACAGAATATCCGTCGGATGGTTCTGAAATTGCTCCAAACATAACTAATCTGTCGATTAGCTCACGCAAAAGCGGTTCTGCATAGTGAACTTGTCTTGCAGAAATCCATCCA
>JAAUYG010142164.1_pt1 | contig 12358 bp, 5 predicted proteins | sample 7278091 | NCBI WGS metagenome assembly JAAUYG01 (sample SAMN14350201, study PRJNA611818) | marine sediment metagenome | isolation source: surface marine sediment (0.6m) | place: French Polynesia: Moorea | collected 2018-08
AAGTTTTCTTCTGCCATAAGTAGAACTTTACCAAATAAACTATTAAAGGTATAAAACACAATAAAAGTGTCAACTTTACTCAAAACGTCCATGCTTCCTACTGGAAGTAGGGGAGGCCTTAGATCTTCGTTGGGCAGTGCGCATGCCCAACGGAGGCATAAAAATAAGGCCTCCCCTATTTCAGGTAGGTAACATAGACGTTTTGAGTAAAATTTCTCACTTTTATTGTGTTTTATACCTTTAATAGTTTATTTTGGTAAAGTTCCCCTTATGGCAGAACCAAACTTTTAAACAATAGGTACTGTTTACCACTCTTTATGTACAAGGTAAGGCGCAGTTTCTCCATAAATTACAAATTTCGGAAACCCTCACGTTTTTGCCACTGCCTCTCCTGTGACGTGTAGGGGGTGAAGGCCTGTCAAAACCATCTCCGGAGCCCCTACTACACGTCACAGCTTCTGGGATTAGGGCATGCCCTATCAGATTATCATGTGAATATCACTATCAGGAAGAAGAATTATTACACTTTCATTTATAATACTTAATTTATTATTTTTTTAAGTACCGGTACTAATAATTGATATATGTCATATTCACTGATATATTCAGGCACAGAAATGACAGCAGTCTGACCACTGCAGACAGTGACAGAGAATCAGATGTGTTCACTTCCCGGGGGTTTACTTAGACCGTTAACGGCTATATCGTGAAATAGCCCCCGCTTCTCCGTTATAGCCCCCCCATTGCATGCTTTTTGGCTTCCATCATAATGCAATTGCAGGCAAAAACGGAGAAGCCGGGGCTTAAACATGTTAAAACCCAAGTCAGTCATCAGTAGTAATCAGGTCTATCAGGGGTATAATTTCTTGCTGGCTGGCCAAGTTATGTTAGTACTAGTAGTCTTAACTGTCTTGCAGTCTCTGAGACCTTACAAACTTAGTAATAGTAAATGGTCTTAGACCCAATGATTACTAGCACTACGATTTTTTACACCACCAGCCATTGTCAGAAGCAGTACTAGTACTAGAACTTAAAGCAGATATGCATAGCAGATCTGTACAGCTAAATATGTCACTAAATGAGAAAAGCTTTACAGCAATTGAAATATTCTTTTAATTAGCCATTACCTTACAGTCTGTTCTGCATGAGTCTTTAACTTGGTGGTGGAAATCGGTAGAAATAGTCAATATCCCTGAAGTGTATACGTGATTGAAATACATACGCGATAATACAGACATGTGATTTAGTAAAGGCTGGGATGCTAGCACGTATGTCTGAGACATACGTTCTAGCATCCCAGCATTTACTACAGTCTGTATATCAGAATTTTCTGCAGAGAAAAAATTATCATATGGTAATGATATCAGCCCCCATGCAGAAATATATATATCGATAGTTATGAAATTTCAAATGTTTTGAAATGTATGTCGACCTTTTAAGCTGCACAACTCAATCTCTACAACAGTGAGCCAGCACCAATGGGCCACAGTCATGGCCAAGGGCTGGGGGCAGCAGTAGATGTTAATAATGGTATTTATATGCTGAGATCGTCGTCTGGCAGTGTATTATACAGTGAAGATGAGCCAAAATGTCCATTGATGACTTTTCCACATTGTGTTACATAGAAGATTTTTGCAGCTTCTCTCAACTATCCACAAAGGCATTTGCTGTCACTGGCATTTATCACTCCAAGCAGGTCTAAAGTCGCTGTGAACACTTATATGGATTCCAAACGCCATATTAAGTACAGATGCTGATGAACAGCCAAATGCCTAGTACAACAAGTGCTCTGATAATGCTGATTAGTTAAATGTCTTGCTTTCATGCCAAAGTTGGTGAGAAACTTTGTTATGGATTTGCTAGCCTAGCAATAGCTTTTCACACTTAATTTAACATCTGTTATATGTCTGATTTGACCAGGAAAGTGGAAATAGGCACCAATTTCATAAATATTGTGCAAGATATGTGCTTAATAATTAATATGGGCCTGTCATTGTGTGGATGTACATGTATCCACAATTCTCTGTCATCATGAACGCATGTGTTATCGGCATTGCATTTGTGTCTATTCCAGTCGACTGGCTTTGTAGGTGTTTCCTCAGTGCTAAAGCATCATGCCTCATATAATGATGGTTTACTAAAGTATATCAATTATAATATATTGATCAAATTAACAGTGACAAATATATTAATATAAATATTTTTTCTGATATGCCTATGATTTAGACATTTGGAGATGGATTTTTTCCCCTTAAATGGAAGTGCCTATCTAGATAAACAAGAGTTTGAATACAATCATAATGTATTGCAATATTTAAATTATTGCCCAAAGGCATCAAACGATAAATTACTATTAATTTCAGTAAAATAGCCACAAATATATTTGAGTCTCAGAAGTTTTGAACAGAGGATGAACAGGGATGGACATTATTAAGGATTGCCTGACTGCCCGGGACAACTGAAAGTAACTGTCAGACAACTGAACTTACTATCCCACTTGCCCGACTGGACAAGTAAACTTCGAACAATCTTTTATGCTAAACATTTGCAGGAACAGAAAATCACTACCAGTCAAAAAAGTTTGGGCAGGTGAATCTTCATTTCGGGCAAGATAAAATTACTTTGACGGGAGAGGACAAGTCTCAAAATAAGTTAATGTTCATCCCTGATGAAGCTACGGGTTCTAAACGCTTTTACCTGATGTTTGTCTAAACAACAGAGGGGAGTCGAATCATGCTGACAAACAGGGTACGGGACCATATGCCTAGCCAAAATTGCTAAATACCATTTATTCAGCACTGTTAGGGGTGATTGCCTAGGATTAGAAAGTTGTAAAAGTGGTAGTTTCTCAAATAACAGAAAAGTCTAACTGCATAATTATACACTGTTCTAAATTATGCCTATTACTAATAGGCATAATTTAGATCAGTGTATGAAATTAGTGATGCCAAATTACATGTCACTCAAGTTGGGCAGGCTATTTCGAGTCAGGGCAGGCTATTTCATTAACTGCCTGCCCTGCCCAAAAGATACCTGCCCAGTTTTATGGGTGCAATATTACAAACCAGAAATCCATGCAAAATACTATTTACAACCAGTCTAACCTTTTTCAGATGCTATTTGGCTGTTGTTCACCCATTTTCCTTGACTTGGGTTTGGTGTTAGAATTTGAGGTTGCAAAATTTGGCTGCCAGTGGGGCAGACAAATGGTGAAATTTGCTACAGAAAAATAGCCTGCCATGGGCAGGAGGGCAGGCCCTAATTTTGAACCCTGAAAGTTTAGATTTTCAATCTCTAGTAGTATTTAGTAAGTTAGGCCGGGTTCACACCAGAAAGTTATATCGGTACATTACAGGTCTGAACGTGCTATTCCGGCGTAAATTTGGGGCTCCAAACAAAATAGCTATTTTGGTAGAAAAGGTGGGATTAGTGTTCCGGAATAGGAGTTATGCCGGCACAAGTGCAGTGCGAACGCAGAGTTTTCCAGAGTTTGCCGTGAGGGGCGCTCTACGCGAGATCTGAACGTAATGTGACGCTAATTTTGCGAATTGACCACACCATATTTGTTATACTTGCAGGGTAAATTTTAACTTTTTTCTCTGTTTTTCATCAAGTTCGATCATTATGGCATGCGCAAATAATTAAGGGGAGAATGAGGTGGAGGTTCTGATTGGGAATGTGTGGGAAGCAAGAAATTATGCCATGTTTGAGGAAAAAAAACGAACGGCAAAATATACAAAAAAAACACCTCGGACAAGTTGGTAAGAAAAGGGTAGCGAGCGTCTGGAAACAAATTAAAGTCTCAACAAGTCAACATCAATTTTTAAGCTCGTGAAGGCAAATCTCGTGAGTCCTTAGAAATAGTCACATGGACGCATACACTGCCACCTGGGAGATATATCGGTTTCCACCGGCGCGGGCTTTTTATACCGGAATAACTTTTCTGGTCTGAACGCGAGTCCAGACATACCACCCGCAGATTTTATTGATTTCTATTCCGGAACACTGTTCCGGAATAGATTTCTATTCTGGAATAGTGGTGTGAACCCGGCATTAAAGGATTTTGCCAAGCAGTTGGCTAATGGTAACCACATTTGGCTAAAAGAAAAAGCGGCTAAAAGAAAAAGTGGCTTCTTTAGCCGTTTTGCTAAAAATATTTTCTTGTCTAGCGCTATCTCAGCCTGTTGCTTGTAACTTTCTGTGGTACACCTAAAATATGGCTGATGTTCATGCTTGACAAGTAAACTTTTGTCTTTTTCTATATTCTTATTTTACCAAAAACTTATATACAAGACAATATCAACAGGATGCTCAGAAATATCCAAATTATAGATTATTGAACCCTAGTTCAGATTAAATCACTAATTGACACATGTATACTATATTCAATATATTTCAATAGTACCTCTTGGGTGTAAAAATATGATCTAATCATCTTCAAAGGCCGTTCTTTTGTAAATCAATCAGGAGAGTGTTACTGCTAAGTGGTCTAAAATTACAGGGGTATTTTATTCATTTATGTCATCAATGCAACAGTAGAGACCATAGCACTGTAAACAGATTAACTGATTCTAAAAATTTTTGTTCTTAAGGTGACCAGTATTACACTGATGTAATTCACTGACGGTATTACACTATGATGTAGCTCTCTTTCTGTCAGTATTACACTGATGAAACTTATTACCAGTATTACACTGTGATGGAACTTATTACCAGTATTAGTATTACACTGTGACGGAACTTATTGCCAGTATTACACTGTGATGGAACTTCTAGTTTTATGCTGCGATGTAACTTGCCACAAGTATTGCGCTGTGATGCAACTTACTTCCAGTAATACACTGTGTTAATGGAGCTTCCAGTATTACGCTGTGATGTAAACTAACAGATTTCTGTGATGATCTGCTGTAGTCACATAAGGCTCAATGGTATTCATTGGTAGCAGATATTTGCTAGTGGCATGCAACATCATTCATCGATTCAATATAGGAGTCATTATGTACATCTTGCAATTTACTTACAGTTCTTGTATCGATTTTCATGTTAGTAGGAACAATTTGTTACCCATAATGTGTATTTGCAAGTGATGTTGCATCTCATTTCCAGCTTTTTGTCATCATGGCAGTGGTAAAGAGAAACTTCTGGATAAATTTTTGAATCCTTGCATTGCCTAGGTTAAAAATAGAGTTTGGGCAATGCAGACATTTCTTTAATTGTGACAAAATGGCCGAAAAAAGTCCCTTACAGGTGGATGTTGATGAACCGCTCTCTCTCAATACCAACATCCCGGTACCGGGACCAAAATCTGATGGCACTTTTCTCTGCTCAGATTTCCTGCCATCTTATGTTCCTTATACTGGAATTAATGTCCTGTGACTTGGTCCGGTTCCTTGTTGACTCGACCCATTAGCTGCCATGTATATATATGCAGCAAGGTACCAAAATAAGCATGAGTCATCGTGATTGGCCAGTGCCATGACACCCGTGTGGCTGAAGCCAGCTACGGTAGTAGCCGCGGGATTTCATGGGGATCAATATTAACCCTGTGTGCAAGTATGACGATATGGAATGTACATGGACACCATGTGGTGCCTTCGGCGCAGCATGCTGAAAGCCGATGGTGAAGTGACTTGAATTAGCGCTGTGGCTATAAATACACTGCGCTTGTATTGTGTTTGATTTCATCAGCGTTATAAGTGTGTCATATTCTGTGTTGGGGGTAAATGTTACTTTTATCATAGTAGGCAAGTGTGTTGGAATATTTTTGTAATCTAAAGATGTTTTCCCTTACAAGTAGATTAACCAAAATATGGTTACTAATACGGTATGTACTGGGGGCCATGGCTGGCAGTTAACAGTATGCCTACAGGTTGCAGCTTTTAACATGGCATGCTGGAGTCCCATCACCTAGCAAAATGACCTTCAGCTTTGTATAAACATGACACCCAGAATGGACAAGAATTTAATTTTCTCTCGGCTGGTACAAACGAACGAACGGTTAGGCAGATAGCAGTTTAGGAGGGAAATGGGGAAGGGAGAAATCACTGTGACCTATGACTGTTTCTAATGGCTACAGCCAACCACAGGGCGCCTTTGCCCATGTAGCAGCTAGCCACCACGGAGGTGATTGTCAGAAGCTGGCACATTGCCAGCCTCCAACTTCGGGCCTGTATCTGTGCATGTGTGTTGTTCCTTTAACTGGAGTTTGCCCACTACGCTGCAAACAGTAGGCCTCGGCCCTAAGCTCGGAGTATGTGGGAGTGAAATCGGCATTGGCAATATGGCCAGGGGATAGTATTGAAGACTTCTGGAGATAGATTTTTTTGGCGCCAAATGCATGTCGTAATGCAGACATGCTGCTCATCTTGTTGTGGTAAGTAGGAGTATCCGAGTTTGGTCCACCGAAGATATCCGTGGATAAAAATACCATTTTGAGGAAAGCGAGACTGAATGCTTTTTCGCGGCAGCGCTATGTATTGACCGTGAGTACCAATAGGTCTCCATTGCTACTAAGTGTGCCATGAAGAACATGCACTGATTCTGGGGTGAAATATGGTATATTTGGAAGCCTTTTGAGGTATTCTATAGGCTATTATTTGGGTCCTCACTTCACTGAAGACATCTGTGTTGTTTTTCTGGGTAGATAGTAAAGTGGAGATACAGAATATTGTGTTGTATTGCTACGTCCATGACCTGATTGGGAATCAGCTGAGTTTACTGCTAGTCAGCTGATAGCTGCCGGTGTGTACAATATTAAATCCCCTCAAGGCAGCCGGTTGTGTTTACAAGGTGAGAGATATAACTGGGCCTTGGGGGAGGGGGGGGGGGTTGAGGCTTTACAGTCAGGGAGGGGGGGGGGGGCAGGAGGCAGCAGCAGAAGGTACATTATGGCATGTTGAGCCCTGGGTGGCAAAATGGTAATGACCAGGGTTTAAAGGTGGTCATGGGTTACTGGTTTTCCTGGTCAGCGATTTCAGCTGGCATAGAATCGAGTCACGTTGCAAAGCGGAATATATATTGCCATCTCATTGGTAGTGTTCTATTCTTTTTTCCCCTAGACTGTTTGGTTTTGAAGCCAGCACACGGGAAATCATTTATAAAAGTGTGTGATACTTGATACTAAATACATTAAGTGCAATTTTAGACAGGGGCCCGGCTATTAATGTATCGGTACATAAAATCGGCGTTTGCCGCTAGACTGCCTGTAGGACTGTTTGTACCTTCAGTTGTTGATGTGGGTAATTTTTATGCCCACGGATAAATGGCAGATACCAGGCATAGTGTATTTAGGTATTTATATGTTGATTCTTGTCCCTAGAAAATAACAAGTCGAATTTCTTAATAATCTTAATTCAAATATAAGACTTTAAATCAAGATTTTGATGGAGGACTAATCATACAGGAATGTACACATGTATGCGTCGAGATTTCAACAAAAATGTTTTGCTTCACGTTTGGCTTGGGATATGGGGTAAAATTTTGTCCCTAGACTCCCCAAGTTTAAGGGCCCAGGCATAAGCCTTGGGGCTGGTCAGATGTGTCCTGCTAAGCACAGTCAGTTGCTGCATGCTCAGGTGGACTATGATGTATTATGAACTTACGTAAGCTTCCAAATATGGAATGTCGGCAAACAGAATGTGTCTGCGTGGGCGCTGAGAGACAGGATAAAAACAATTTGCAATTTGATTTGTTGAAATTCACTGTCTGGTAATTGTTGCTCGTCGAAATGAGCTTGTTGGGTGATTACAATTTTGTCTTTTTTGCCACACAGAATAAATAAATAATACTGAATAATGACAAGGCATTTATTTGGCAACAGTTGGCACCGGCTGCCTTTTCTCTGAAAGTGCTGGTATGCTTGTTAATGATTCTATAATGGGAATGAGTATTATGACGGGAGTAAAATCTGAGCTTTGGTTTCAAGGCTATATACCGGTAATAGCGACTGAGTTACACTTGTCTGATTAATAATCTAATATGATTTAAGAATACATGGAGTGATACTCTAATTACTCTTATTAGACAAATGGACATTAGAATGCGGTTTGTGATCTTTAACTAAGGCCTCTAGTCCTGGAAGAAAATTGTTTTATTGATGTATTCCATTGAGCTCTTTTGGGTTTGCATATATACTAGTAAACTTTCACTACTGGTTATAACTATGATTTTATTCACAGAGAAGTTAATGGTTAAGCATTGGCTAAAATCCAAAAATTTATGAAGGTTACCTTGTCTCTAATAAACTAAATTATCTTTTTGTTTTAACGTGACGGTGGTCTAGAAAGACATTATCCGTAGACAGTTACCTTGCCTTTGTACAAATAAAACCATAGATATCCATTTCATTCAAGCTTGCCTTGCAACGTTGTTCGTGAAGGGCTCTAGTATAAAATTGGATTATCAACGAGGAAGTCACTAGTAGATTGGCACAGGGTCCTTTTACCCTTTGCGTGTTGTGACCTCCTGGGGATGTAGGTGTTTGGATGGAGTATACGTAGGCGAAGGCCATTACATGTGTATCATGTATGGCATATTTGCTACGTATTGATAATCACCAGGTTAGCATTTTCAGCTGATGGCGGTGATAACAGTTGAGTAAATGTAGTGGTTGTTTAAGATCTTCGCTTTGGGAAGATCAATACAGAGACATCAATAAGGACGGGGGCTTGTGGACATACACAGGGAAACAGTTGATGCAGTGATGCTCACTCCATAGTGTCAGTTCTACCACGACCTCCGACTCTGTACATGTATACAGCTGTTCAGGGTTGGACGTTAACTTATTTTGAGACTTGTCCTATGATATCGGACAAGTGACTGTAATTTTCATTTGACCGAAATGAAAATTCACCTTCCCACATTTTGTCTAGTACTCATTGGCAGTATCTTCTGTTCCTACAACTGCTTTTAGCATAAAGAGGGTTCAAATTTTACTTGTCCTGGAAGTAGTTGTCCGATAGTTACTTTCAGTTGTCCCCGGGCAGTCAGACAATCCTAAATGTCCATCCCTGGTATGTATGGAAGTACAGTTGTCCGATAGTTACTTTCAGTTGTACCCGGGCAGTCAGACAATCCTAAATGTCCATCCCTGGTATATATGCTTCACTGGGGTTCGCTGTATAGCCTCAGATTCAGCATAGTGATTTGTACACTGTAATTAAGTTTTAACCCATGTAAAAACACCTAGATATTCGGAATCGAATTCAGGTGAACATTAATCAGGAATCACGTTTTATTTGAATTAATTTGCCATGCATAACAAAAACGCTTTGTAAAATTAAGTGTCCAACCGAAGTATAGAAACTTGTTTGACTTTGAGGCGGTACATTTCTGGACTTATCATTGCAAGAAAACACCATAAAAATGTCGATCTCGAATTGTTAGATTTTGTTCTGTATAACTGTGGGCAAGTATCAGGATATATACGGCAGAAGGAGTTGGTTTTGGTCTGCTGAGAAATACAGGCACTTCTAAAGCACGGCTGTTACATATTAGGAATTAAGTTAATATTGAACTATTCCCCAAATTTATGTCCAGGGCTCAATTTCTGAGTATATAGCGTTCATTCCTGGACCTCCCATGTCCCCAAACTTACAGGATACAAAATCAAAATTTAACCAGGTGTTTGAGTATTAAGTGGTGGTTCACTCATGGTACAGATTCAGAGGTTCTCTACAATAAATTCTTATCTCTTCCTGGTTCTGACAGGTGGTCCAAGTACCGTTTGTGCAGCACTCAACTAGGTTGAACTTTGATCCACTGCTTACTTGTGTACTTTCCTGGTCAGGTCAGCTGTCATACACATGCATAGGCTCTAGATCAGTCCAATGGGGTTGTTCTGGAGAAAATACTCGGATACCTGTACAGTCGTCGCTCTATTTTACAACCCTCTATTTTGAGACCACCCTTGCCCCCAAAGGGCAATTTTTGGTGTTAAATGACTTATTTTAAGACCGTATTTTCTTGGTCCTATCACTCCTATGGGTGGTCTTAAACTTAAAATAGCGGGAATAATGTATTTTGACCTTGCCAGCAGCCACTGTGCCTTGAGTTGTGTCACTATGGGGTCCACAATATTGCCCAAATATTTTAATTTTTTCTGGTTGGGTGAAATCATTGAATGGTGAAAAAAACCCACAAAGTGTCCACTGTCCATGGCATTTTTTGATCCACCTGTTCTTAGAATTCCGCCATGGTGAGAATAGAAAAATTGTCAGTGTACTCAATTGAAACCGTGTGTATGTATTGATTTCGGCAAGTTATAAATCTTATTATGAATCCCGAGTCTGAAGTACGGACAGTACTACCAGTAGTAACTGATATTGTGATGAGAACTGAAAATCTTTCCAGAAATCAAAGTACACACTAGACTGACTAGATTCAGGCTATACATGTATCATGTGTGTAGTTAAATTATTCCCTTAAAGATGATGCATGTAGCAGGGCTGTGTTAGAATACATTGAATATTGCTCATAAAGGTGATGGCTGCTTGCCAGGTTTTTCCACACAGGGTTTAGCAAGTGTGTGTTAGAGGTAGCCTGGTCGATCGCTGGCCAATCTTCCTCTTTGCTGTGAGAGCGAGAGAGAGCCATTTGGCAAGAAGCCAAAATCTTCCGATGGTGTTTTACGATTTGTGTTAGTGAACACTCTGTTGCTGTAGACTGGGGGGTACACACACCTACCAGTACATACAACCAATGGACAGATAGATACATGGTTCTTTTACCAAGTGCTAATCTGTATAACACTTACACATAGCTGTTGAAATAGCTCTTTAGAAACTGGAATTCATGTACATGTTCATCTAAATGATGAAGCAATCACTAATTAGGGATTTGGGGGGCATTTTTTTCGACTGAGTCTGATACTATATAGCCTACATAGCGTAAAAATGTATAGGTACATATTTATCTGTCTTGATGCATGTTTGAAAACATCCACCCGGTCAAATTACTTTGGCAGGGATCCAATTGAGAATTGTGTACACTACATACATGTAGGTGGAATGGTATTGGAAGTAAGTGTTGAAAGGGTCTAGGAGTACAAATATATTCCCACTGTGGCTGTGAAGCCTGTGATAACAGCCAGCTTGTAGGTTGCTACATTTTGTAACAAATAATTAATTAGGCATCCCTGTAAACACAGTGGTAGAGTATACATAACAATGTCACCACCGCTAAAGGTCAGAGGTGGCTGAGTGAATGCTAAGGAAGAGCTATGAACCTAATCTCAGCAACATATATTTTAATGTAATTGACACCAGAAACATTATATGGGTGTAGGGTTAGATTCCTTTGACACTGCTAAGCTTGCGTATTGCTGTTGTTTCATTCTAACAAATAACAACCCTCAGTCTGATAGTGCATTGTGATTGTCTGGACACATGCACAAATGGTGCTAAGTGACAATCGTTTAAAATTTGCAACAGCACATGTCACAAAAGTTGCGCTTTTTTGTATATCATGATATTTTATGCTGCTTAAAAGAACTAAGGATTGAATTGTTAATTCTCTAGCTTCTGGAAAACGTTTGGTTAAAATTTCAAGTATTTCTACTCATAGTACTGGTACTATACATCCCAGAGAAAATTTGAGTGAAGTCGAGTAATATCGAGATGTGACGCTTCTTGGTTGTAATAAGTCCCTCCCAACCCCCAGACTGATCAGATAGACTTTGCCTGTAATATACTGTGCCACTGTGCTTCAGCTTGAACAACTTGGAAATGATGATGACCTATTAATAGGCTATGAATGCACCGGCATGTGTGTTGAGGATGAGGAGGATGGATGGAAAACATACATGGAGATCATGTTATAAGTTCCCTTGTTTGTCACTTCACTTTGCACTTTTGAGCACGTGCCAAAGCCTTCCAAAAGAGACACTTAAACTTTGTACAGTCAGTAAGTAAGACCCGGCCCCGTATTCATAACCCGTTCGTATTTTAAGAAACAACTAGCGCTGAACAGAACGTTGCTACGGAGAGGTTTGCGAACGGACCTTGGTGGTATTCAGAAATCATTCAGAAATCGTATGTAACATACAACTAGCCAGTAGTCGGTTTTCGACCCGGTTTACACAAAGTGCTACCCTAACCCTCGTAGATTTCCCCACATGCATGCGAAGTGCCTCATAGATTTCCCCACATGCATGCGAAGTGCTTAGGGATAAGGATGGCTTATGAATAGGGTACGACCACTATTAAAGTTACACCAGTTCTTAAAGACCAAGACTGGTTTATGAATACGGGGCCTGGGGAGAGGGGGGGTGGGAGGGTGTTAACATCCAGGGTCGGCGGTTGGGGGGCCCGCCCCCCCCCCGCCCGCGAGCGGCGCGCAGGGGGGGGGGGGGGGGGGTGGG
>JAAUYG010287645.1_pt1 | contig 12358 bp, 8 predicted proteins | sample 7278091 | NCBI WGS metagenome assembly JAAUYG01 (sample SAMN14350201, study PRJNA611818) | marine sediment metagenome | isolation source: surface marine sediment (0.6m) | place: French Polynesia: Moorea | collected 2018-08
AACAGCTTCAGTCCCATAGAAATTATCTTTTCAAAACGACAAGATTCTTCCACAAAATGGAAAAAAAAAATCCGAAAGGAAGCTGAAAAGTTTTCAGTTCTGTTTGTTTGAATCTCAAACAGAAAAAATTAGGTTTTAAATTCTTTCGACGGAACATTACTAATTACTCTCCGGCTCTAATGGATGGCTTCGCACAGCAGGCTGTTTTTCCTCGTCGACGAAAAATGATTTTTTTGAGTGACTGGCTGTTCAGAAATTTATGACAAAAGGAACAGAGCAACGTACAGTTGAAAAGTTTTTTTTTTTAAATATATATCTTGAAACCCAAACCCCAACAGTTGGCGTGGTGTCTTGGGTTGAAAACCGTGTCTGATCGTGGTAAAACGCACAAACTATGTTTGTGCCTGAAAAAGTCCAAACTGGAAAAAAGCCATGTGTTATGGAGAGGATTTTTGCACACGATAGGAAAATCTTTTACACTTCGGGTCAGTTCTCCCGGAGATTGACCGCCTTCGGTATGACTTGGAAAGCAAACAACGACTGAGGAACTCCAACAGCTGTAAATCGAGGAATTTCATGGCTTGGAGGAAGATACTTGCGATCATTGTCGTTGTGTTGTTGTCTGAAGTTTACTTGGAGCCATCGTCAAAACTGGATGACCGCACGCCAGAGACGACTTCCGTGGGTAAGCCTTGCTCTTGTTTACACGTGTCCATGGTCCAATACAGGATCCTTTTGTGTCCTGCTTACAAGTGCACAACTGCACAGAGACATATTAGTCTGAGCAACAGCATCAAGGGTGTCATTTTTGCCAGGCAGGTCCTTTCATGGAAAAATAACTTTTTGGGGCATTTCAAATTCTCTGAGATACCAGCCGTGGTGGCAAGACAACAATGGGAATGAAACAGCACTGTCTTGCCCATGAAGAAACAGTGGCACAGGACGTATAGGATCACCTCCTGAGGCACTAAGGCGAAGCTGAGGTGCCGAGGAGGTGATCCAACTTCTCCTGCACATGCAGTCAACCAGTCAAAATCACTGAAAAAAACCTATTTTAGCCCACATCTTGATTGCATGGTCGATTACTTGACGGTTGACTGCTTGTGTAGGAGAACTCAACATAACGGCCAACAATTCTCTAATTTTTGGGTGCTGGGGGCAGAAAAGAGTTCAAACTTGCAACCTCGGTGTCTGGGATTGAGGACATCAGGTCTGATGCGATTTTGTTCAGAGTTTCACAGCGTCTTCTGTCAAGTGGCTGAATGGTGACAAAGCTTTGAACATGAAAGTAAGCGCCATGAGATGCTTCTCTGCCTCTGCTTTGTGGGTACACATGGCATCTTCCCTTTTGTGTGGAAGGCTTCAAGCTATCGATATGAACCACAAGGACCCCGATTGTTGATCCGAGGATTGCGAGGATAGCGGTCGAGGAGCATCGAGATTGGTGGCAGAAACATCAGGGTCAGGGGGTTTGTTCAAAGTTGGGCACTTTTTCACAAAACAGAGGCATTTCACGGTTAGAGTTTGAATCCCAAAGAGCAGCACTTCCAACTTTGGGACCCAAGCCATGATGTTTGAGTCTTTTCTGAGATGTGTCTCCCAAACGGAAAGAAAAAGAGGGAGAAAGTTTTGAACTTTGTTCCTGTGAAAAGGAGAACAAGCCACCAGCCTGGCTCTCGAAATTCAAAACGAAACTTCAACAGAAGCATTTCAGCACCCATTACCTGGCAGTCACAAGGTGCGACGCTTTCAACAGTGAGCCTTTTACATTTTGTGCATTTTAGGGCTTAAGATTTCAACCTTCACAAAGGTATTTTCAGGTATACTCTGCATTCTTTGACCTGATGAAAACAATCTGAGGAAAAGTTTTGGTTGTGTTTTGAAAGATCAAGGTTGCAAGCTGGTGTTTCCTGGAAAACAGAACTGCTTGAGTTCTCACAGGCGGAATTCGCTGTCTCAATGAAGGCATGCGTTTTTTTGTACGCTTGCGATGCTGCTGCTTGCGACTCCTCGCTCATTTCAAATGTGCCATCTAGAAGACGCCAACATAGCCCCAACACAGGCTGGCTGGTGGTGTTGTCCACTTCCGTAGCCCAGCATCAAATCAACTGTGAAGATGATAAAAGTTGCAGAAAAACAGCAATTTGTGGGGATCTCTATCCAACGTTGTTAACTATGCGAAAAGACAGCTGGTTTTGCCAATGTAGAGTCCAGAAGTCGAGTGTTCTGGCCAAACTGATGAGGATTCCTTCGCCGCATTGTCTCAAGATGAAAAAAAACAAGACCAGAGTAATAGGCCGTCTCGACTTCAGCCCTGGAGTGCGTAAACCTATACCGTTGCCTTTGTGTCTGTCTGTTGCTTTGGTACAATTGCAAGGCCAGATTTGTCTTGTGATCACTTACAATCCTGCAGGGCTCACCCGAGGACAAAAGAAAGCAAGATGTGTCTTTGTTGAAGGCCAAGATGAAAAACGAGTCGAGAATACAGGGGGAAATGATCCAGCCAATAGCCAAAAAGATCTACATCCGCGAAAGGCACAAACCAACTTTTTTTTGTCAACCCTCCCCAGTCGCGCCTTACTGCTCACAAGGAGCGACTCTACTTCTCACTCTGCGATGTGGTCAGATTGTCCGTCCGCAGGCCCCCCCTGGAAATGGGATTTCTGGGCAACTAGGGCAATTTTAAGCAACTTTCATTTTCAGATTTTCTTTCAAAGTTTTTCACTTTTTATGCATTTCTCCATGGATGTTTCATGCTATCCTGAGTGCTCAAAATTTTTTTGGACCCCAAATTTTTCTTCACCCAAAATTTTTCTCTTGAGCTGTGGGTGAAGCAAAGCGCGACACAATGCTACCAAGCATTCTAGTTTTCATTTGCGCAGTTGTAAATGAAGTGTCTATGAGACCTTTTGCCCTTTTGCAGCCCCTCCATGCATCCCAGTTCTCAAAATTCTGCGCTGTGAAAGACTATGTTTTGCGTCCGATTTTAACTTGGTTGGACAAATTCGAGATGTTTTTGTGCATCTGTTTGGTTGTGTTCTGTTTACAGAATTTGACGTGAGGAAAAACGCGACAGAGTTAGATGCAGGAAGTGCCGAATCAGAGAGAACATCCGACCAGGGCAGCGATGGTGAACCACCAGAAGCAGAAGCGGAAATTCAAGAAGAAAAGAATCCAGAAACAATAGAGGAAGGAAAAGAGGATCTTGACGGAAGCCACCCAGAAGTGAACAGTGAAGCAGAGGAACAACTAGAGAAACCAGAGACAACTGCAGAAGTGGAACCAGAAAGAAAATTAGAAGGGACCAGCGAGATTCAATCACAAGATAAAAAACGGACAAGTGAAATCCAGTCGTCAGGAACTGAGCCAGAAGAGTCTGGGGAGGTGAATCCTAAAATGGAGCCAGAAATGACAAGTGAAGAGGAGGATACACCGGAAACAACCATCAAGGAGCAATCTTCTGTGGGTGAAGCAGACCCAGAAGAGGAGAAAGAAGGTATCGTGGCTGGCGAGCAACAACCAGAAGGAAACTTGGAAGGAGCTAACAGTGAGGTTAATGCAGAGGCTGAGGCAGAAAACCATGACGCTTCTGGCGAACCAGAAACTGGAGGCGAGCATCCAGAAGAGATCAGTGAGGCACAGGTTGGAATTGAAATCAATCCTGAGACAGCACCAAAAACAAACAAGGAACCATCGCCCATTGAGGAGGAATCAGTATCAGAAAGTGAACCAGAGGAGTCAAGTGAAGTGGAGATTGAAAGCAACGACTCAGGCGACAGTGTTGAATCGGAACGAGAGGAAAACAAACCTGAAGTAACCAGAGAATTAGAGGATGAAGCAGCACAGTCAGAAGGAACTGGTGAACTAGAGTCAGAAGAAGAAAACAAAGCAGAGGCTGTGGGTGAAGAAAGTGAGGGAGAACATGGACCTGCAGAGGCTGAAACAGAAAACAAACCAGAGGTCATTGGTGAAGTTGAACCAAAACAAGTGGTAACTGCTGAAACAGAGACCACAGCTGAAGTTACACCACAACCAGAAGAAGCTTTGTTTGGTGAACCTGAAGCGGAATCAGAAGAAGAGAATAACAAGGAGGCCAGAAGAGAAGTTCAGGCTGATGTTCAGGCAGAGTCTGAAGATGATTATGAACCAGAAATGACAAGAGCGTGGACAGAAGAAGAACCAATGTCTTCTGGATCGGAAGAAGGAGAATACGAGTCTGTTGTTGAAGCAGAGAGTGAAAGCGAGAACACAACTGAGGTTGTTGGTGAAGTGAGCAGTGAACAAGAGGCCACTGTTGAATCTGAACTTGATTCTGCTGGTGAAGTTAAGGGTGAGGGTCAGAACATACCTGAGGTTGGCAGGGAAGAAGAGTACTCACCGGAGAGCAGTGGTGAGGTGGAGAGTGAAGAACACCAACCCACCGTGGAAGCAGAGAGTGAAAATGAGAAAAAACTTGAAGAGGAGAAATCACCCACTGGTGAAGCAGAGATTAAAAATGAGGACAAATCTGAGGCCATTGGTGAAGTTAAAGGTGAAGAACACCAAGAAGAGGTTACTAGTGAAGCAGAGAGTGCTGAGGAAAATCCTGAAGTTGATGTTGAATCAGAGAGTGACGAAAAGCACAAACCATGGGCAACTGCCGAGGGTGAAGCTGAAGAAGAAAGCCGACTTGAGGCTTCAGGCAAATCAGGACCAGAACTAACAGAGACTGAAGAAGAACTTGGAGTAGAAGAAGAGAGTGAAGGAGAGGTGAAATCTGAAGCTCAGGCTGAAAGTGAGAGTGAGTCTGAGGGTGAAACAAAACTTGGACCAGACACAGAGAGTGAAGCAGAATCAAAAGCAGAGAGTGAAGAAGAGATGGAGGGTGAGCCTCAGGCTGAAAGTGACAGTGAGCCAGTGAGTAAAGCAGAAGCAAAAGCAGAGAGTGAAGCAGAGATAGTGGGTGAGCCTCAAGCTGAAAGTGACAGTGAGCCACAGAGTGAAGCACAAGAAGAGGGTCAGGGAGAAGTGGAGGGTAAAGCTCAAGCTGAAAAGAACAGTGAGCCTGAGAGCAGACCAGAAGCAGAGGGTGATGGGGAAGTGGAGATAGTGGGCGAGCCTCAGGCTAAAAGTGACATTGAACCTGAAAGTGGGCCAGAGGTAGTGATCGAAAAGGAGGAGGGCAAGCCTCAGGCTGAAAGTGACAGTGAACCTGAGAGTGAAACAGAATCAAGAGCAGAGAGGGGAGAAGTGCAGTCTGAAGCTCAAGCTGAAAAGAACAGTGAGGCTGAGAGTGAAACAGAAGCAAATGCAGAGAGGGAAGAAGTGCAGTCTGAAGCTCAGGCTGAAAGTGACATTGAACCTGAAAGTGAAACACAACAAGAGGGTAAGGGGGGAGAAGTAGAGTACGAAGCTAAGGCTGAAAAGAACAATGAGCCTGAGGGTGTAGTGGAGATGGAGGGTCAGGGAGGAGTGGAATCTGAAGCTCAGGCTGAAAGTGACTTTGAACCTGAGAGTAAAACAGAACTTGAACCAGAGGTAGAGGCAGAGACTGAAAAAGAGAAGGGCAAATCTCAGGCTGAAAGTGGCAGTGAGCCAGAGAGTGAAACAGAGGCAAAAACAGAGAGTGAAGCAGAGATGGAGGGTGAACCTCAAGCTGAAAGTGACAGTGAGGCTGAGAGTGAACCTGAAGATCTCAGTGAAGGTGGTGAGGCTGAGATAGAAAGTTCAGCTAAAGTTGCGGAACAGGAGCAACAGGCAGCAGAGGAAGAAACACTCAGCGCGAATGAAGAAGGAACTGAGCCAGGCAAGGCTGAGGCCAGTGTGAGCGGGGAAGCCGAGGGAGAAGGTGAGACTTTGTTCTTTATGGTTCTGAAGCAAAGACATCAGGTTCTGCGTTCTGGTGGTCAGAAATCATCGAGCCGGTGTGAAAGGCCTGACCCACCCCCTGACTTCCGGCACCCCTGCAAAGAGAGGGCGTCCGAAGCCTTAGGTCTGGGAGATGCAAATGAATGTTTGGAAGGAATTTTGAAACAGATTCCAAAACCAATGATATGGGTGGAGACGGCAAGGGAGGATGTTCATCTGATAGATTTGTGAAATCTGACAGGGGCAGCCTGGCCCTGGCCAGAGACACCCCCCCATTTACAGGATGGGGGACACCTGGGGACGGGGACTGTCGTCGTGTCGTCAATGTCTTAACAATACAAAGTTTTCTTTTTGGAGATAGAGGTTCAGAAGAAAGTTGCGTTTCCGCTGTGTTTCCTGCACAACAGGAAACAGCGCCGACAGTGTTGCCCCTGGATGGCTTTGTTTGTCTTCACCAAAGCTTTGCCGGATGCATTTTCTTGTTTCAATGTTGGAATGGATTTGCCAACAGAAAAACCATTTTCTTTCTGTTGTTGCATTCTTGTTGTAAGTGCATCACAATCATTGTATTCTCCCGCAGCCGAAGCGGAAGCTGAAGCAGCAGAAGCGGAGGAAGAGGGTGCAGCGAGTGAGGGTATCACAGTCCCGCAGCGCAACATCATCGTGGCCGCCTACTGCCTCATCATCTGCCTCATTGTCGTCGGCAACATCGTCGTCGCCGTCATCATCATCAAGGTCAGTGTCCTCTCTCCATCTGGCTGCAAAGCTGGCATTTTAGAATCATGGGTTCCAAATTCCAATCTATAAGAAAAAATATTAAAATCATATTAGATCAAATGTTCTAATTGCCCTAACAACAGGAGCAAAGCATTGCAGAGATTGGGTAACTATAGCAGCAAGGGGACCTGTATAGCCACTTGTGGACAAAAGATGCACCTTGTAAATCACAAAATTGACAACCATCATCACATTACAGATGTCTTAATCCTTACAACCCAGGATCCATTCTTCTGTCTCAAGGTCTCCCAGCTTAATAGCAAGCTCATCATGAACAGCAATTGTTGCTAGACAGTGCAGCAGAATGTGGTCAATATTGGCAACCACATCACACCAAGTGCACTGTCTGAGAGCAGGATTTTTCCTGACATGTGAGATTAGATTGGGGGTAGCCAAGATCTTGTGTAGAATCTTAAATGAACAATCTCTAAGTTTGGAAATTTTACATCATTGAACCATTCTTTTGAAAATTAGACAGCAATCTGCGGTGGATAAAGGAGAAATCTGCAACTTAAGCTCCCACTTTGTTAGGGTTGCTGCCAACCAATTCTCTTTCCTAAGTAATGTTTTTGTTCTTTTAATTAATTCCTTTGGAAAGCACTTGTCAGTTGTAGGCCAACCCAGTTGGTGTTTAAATTTGTTCTGCAAGGACATAGATAATAGAAATACCAATTGCTTAGAGCCTTGTTGGCATGAGGCATCTTGCAATATTTTATAATCAATTGAACTATTGGCAATTGGCAAATCACCAACTTCAATGTACCCAGCATTTATTAATGGAATATTTAGAGATTTATTGTATTTAGAGGCCCAGAGATTTTGTTGTGGGACAGGATCCTCAGGTTGTGGAGAGTTTCTAAACAAATTGTTTAGGTATACAAAAGAGCCAAATATATCTTGTTAAAACACATTCCATGATGATATCCAGGCATCAGACATATAGGTCATTCCAGGAATCACCACATAAGGAATAGTCCTGTTCATTTATTTTCAAAAATAGCAGGACCAAGTTTGCCCCTTGTCAGACCATAGTCACCACATCCACTTTATTCAGAGATGGTGAACCAAATCATGAATCCGTAATATCTTGATACCCCCTGCCTCAAAGGCCTGGATGCATCTACTTTGAGAGAGATGATTTTTGCCTCTCCAAAGAAACTCATTCAAGATATGCTGCAATTGATCAATATGTTTGGATGAAATCATTACTGAATTTATAATATGGAGACAGCAAGCAAAGATGAGAGTTTTGATCACTAAAACACGAGCCTGGAGAGAAATAGTCCAACATTTCTATCTATCAATCTTGACCTGCATTTTAGCCTTTATCATTTCAAAATTTTTCTGCTCAACCTGATCACCAATTCCTAGAAAGGCACCAAGATATTTAACAGGTTGATCCATGATACTGATACCATGAGTAAGATATGGTTTCTCATGCAGATCAAAAGCAACTGTCTTTGACAGATTCTGGTGTAAACCAGTGAAAGTTCTACAATAAGATAAGGCATTTAGAACCTTAGACAGGTCTACTTTTCTGATTAAAAGAGCAACATTGTCTGCATACATGGAACTAGCATCATTTGAATTTTCTTGAAGGGGCTGCACAAACAGGCCTTCCTTTTGTAAATAGTGCACAGTTATTTGACTCACAAGATTAAACAAATGGTAAGACAAAGGACACCCCTGACATACTCCTCTATTAACCCTAAATTCTTTTGTTAACCAACCTTTATGTTGTACCATTGCAAAAGACTTAGAATATATCAATTCTATCCAAGACATTAGAGATAAGGGATATCCTATAGCTCTGAGCAAAATAAGAAGAAATTCATGCGAGACTGTATCAAAAGCTTTTCTGAAATCTAAAAAAAGAATTGTCAACCCAGCATCAGGATTGGCATTAATGAAATCCATGGCATCTTGAACTTTGCAAATGTTTGTTCCAATGAACTTGCCCTTTAGATATGCTGTCTGTGAAGGGTGTATGCAGTCTAAAAAGGTGGGTTGCATTCTTTTGGCAAGTACATAGCTATGCTAGTAGTATCTTGTAATCAAAGTTTGTCAGCTAAATGGGCTGATAATTAGCTAAGTCCAGAGGATCTGTTTTTTTTAATAGAATAAGACAATAATAGCATGGGCAAGCAAATATGGTAATCTTTTCCTTTGAAAGATTTTATTGAAAGTTCTAGCTAATAGATCAGCAAGAAAAGGCACAAACTTGTGATAAAAGTCAGGAGAGAAACCATCAGGCCCAGGGGATTTACCTTTATTCAGTTGTTTTATAGCATCTAGAACTTTGTCAGCAGTAATCTCATCTGAGAAAATCAAATGTTCCGAGACATGTAGCAAGGATAAATTCATTATAAATTGTTGTTTCTCCTCCAATGAACTAGATTCTTTACTATCATAAAGCTCTTGATAGAAATTATGCATTTGCTTGAGAACTGAGTCCATGTCATCCACAACAGTACTAGTTTGATCATAAAGTTTTGCTATTTCTTTCTTCCCCAGCCTTTGATCCTCAAGATGTAAAAAGCTTTTAACTGCATTCCCTTCTGTATAAGATAAATGCTGAGATTACTGAGGTTCTGAACTGAGAATTGTCTGAGCAAAGCAAGGACAATTCTGTTCAGAACTGAGGTGATCAAGGTGTTTATCATGCTTAAACTACCTGATTGCATACCTGATTATTAAGATTGCATGCTTGATTATTAAATTGTATGCTGGATTCTTTGCTGAGAACCTGAGCAGCAAGACAATAGAAAAACGGCAATCAGTAGTTTAATGCTGTAATCATCATCATCAAGGTCAGTGTCCTCTCTCCATCTGGCTGCAAAGCTGACATTTTTAGGCCGAACGCGGCGAAACCGGGACGGCCTTATAAATAGAGTTATATACGTGTGTTCGTTTTCGTGGGGGGACCCTTCCCCCAGGTATCCCTGGCCTGGATGGGGTGTCCTGGCCCGGAGAGGGGTATTACGTTGCCACGTAATAACGCGATAGGGTGGGCGCTCGGCTTTTACGCAGATGAGTGGCTTTGATGCCTCAGACAAAGTAGGACCAGAACAAACAGAGAGAGAGAGAGAGAGAGAGAAGCAGATTAAAACACATCAAGCCGAATTTTGTAGCATGTCCGAATTTGTTCAAAAGACACGAAGCCAAATGGCCTGTTCCAGCTTGCTCAAAACACATCAGGTCGAGTTTTGGTCTCCCGTCTGAGTTTGTTCAAAGCACTTTAGTTGATTTTGCGGGCCTGTCCAACTTTGCTCAAAACACATCAAGCCGAGTTCAGAGGCTTATATATTTGACTTTCCTACGCTGTGGGGATGGGAAACACTCAAAGCTGGGCTTGATGCATTTTGACTGTCATCGTTGCTGTCGCGGTGGTTTTCCGTCGAGGTGTTCTTGTGTTGTGTTCAACCTCGTTGGCAACAAAACAGAAGTCCAAGGATCTTCAACTTCTGGGGGATGCGGTGTGCACCGGATATATAAGGCCCAATGTCCCACTTGCTCTCATTTGAGCCCAATTAGAACATCGTGAGGGATCAGAAGCACCAAGACCCAGCATTATCCCAACCCACATTCTCGCTAATTGCCTGAAGAATAGTCTGGAAGCAGCGGAAATTTTGCGTAACTCAGCAGGGAGCAAGGCTTCGCGTGCTCGATGAATAATGGCCAAACTTTGGTAATGAAAATCAGTCAGGCCCCAACCCACAAAACAAAGCACAACACTCTTGAAGTAGAAACCTCATTCCATACCAGGCATTCTCTTGGGGGAATATATATCCCACTAATGATCCTCTCTGAGCAACAGAATACTTTGGTCCCTTGACGGACTTTTGGCCAATTATACGGCCATGTGACACTGCACGAGCAGGAACTAGGACTTCTGTCCCACTGCTGGGCCAATTCTGGAAAATTCCATCCAGTGGCCCGATCTCGTCTTGTGTTCCCGTCCAGGTTGTGAACATACTTCTGAGAACAGATTACAGATTTGCGACACGTCCGCTCGTGAAGGTCTGTTGAAGGACACCTCAGTTTGGGAGTCCTTCGAAAATTAGTCCTCGAGACAGAGAAAGAAACGTGACAAAGTCGGAGGCCGAAGACAGCTATCTCGGGTCACTTCCTGTTAATTCTGGGGTGAAGTGGCGGACCCAGAGTTCGTCTAGGAACTCTCTGATCTCGGGAGGTCAAAAACGCATACATAACAAATTTGAATTGCATTCCCACACAAGCGGATCCAGGGGGGCCCTGGGGGTCCAGCCCCCCTTGCCCCCCAGATTTTTCCAAAATCATACAGTTTGCAGGCAATTTTAAGGGGGAACCCCTATTTTGAGCAAATTAGGGGCTCAGGGCCCCCCTGGGGTCAAACCGCCACTGGGCCCCCCTGACTAAAATCCTGGACCCGCCCCTGTCCCAACTTGAACTGAACTTTCCTAGTCTTCCCCTTTTGCGAGATAGCCGCCTCAGGTGATTGTGCCGTTTTGCCCCAAATATTTGCCGAGGGACATGTTACACAGCTGGGAAATCTGCGGGATGCATCTTCTTTTGGTCATGTTTTCCCAGCTGTTTCACAGCTTCATGTGTTGGTATCGTTAGGTGTTTTCTGGCTCTTCAGTGAAGCTGAAACAAAATGGTTCAGACAAATCCTGCCTGCAGTATCCCGTAGCATCCTGCAGATTTGCAGGTGAATACACGGGGCATGGACACCTTTAGTGAGGCTTCTAGTCTTGTTTGGCCTTTCACGGCAGAAGCCAAGTAATGCTCAAAGTCTGGCGAGAAGATTAGGATGGGGGAAAACAAAAACTTGAGTCATTCCCCTCCCGGACAATGTGCCAGAAAAAGTCCTCTTCCAAGACAAAGTAAAATGGCTGAAGCCCAAAACCTCTCAGCTTTGTTTCTCTCAAGTTTTGTGACATTCACTGTTCAAAAGTTTTTTTGAGAGCACCACTTCACTCTAAAGCAGCGTTTTGTAACACCAACTTATCCGTTGTCTTTTTTCTTCTTTTTCCTCTTGCTTTCTATCATGTTGCTACTTCTGTACAGACAAGGATATCGAAGATTTGACCCCAAAGGTGCGCCAAACTGAAACTGGTCTTGGATTCCACGAGCGGATCCAGGGGGGCCCTGGGGGCCGGCCCCCTTACCCCCCAAGAATAATCAAAGTCAGTTTTTCAGGCAATTTCAAGGGAACACCAAATTTCTTCGCCTATAGGTCACAGTATGAACAGGTGATTTAGCCACTGTAGAGGCTTTGTGTGCGAGATTTCAGCTGGCAGTTTCCCTGCGCGACACTTTCTGAAATCTTTCATTAAATCGGGGTGTGAACAGCAATCAGTTTATCTGCTCTCTGTGTCTCTTTTCAAGACGAGAAAAGTTGCTTCCATCGAAGTTTCAACAAACTAGAGGCGTCGAGAAAGGACCCCATTTCACCTTTTTTCGAGGGTGGAACGCAGCTGAACCCAAGTCTTTTTTTTGCCAAGAGTGATGTTTATTTTTCAAACAAACAGAGCCTCCAGCCAAAAATGCACAGAAAGAAAACAAGAGAGAATCAGCGAGAGGACTTAGGATTTGGCTGAGACCCAGCTTATGCGTGCTTTTACACATGCTGGAGCTTGTGGTCAACAAGGCTTCATTTCTCAGACAAATTTATCGTCCGGTCAAGAGAAGGTGAAAGGGTCGTGCATGTAGGGATGTCTGCATGGATCCACCATGGGTATGCCTTTGCCCT
>JAAUYG010178937.1_pt1 | contig 12356 bp, 21 predicted proteins | sample 7278091 | NCBI WGS metagenome assembly JAAUYG01 (sample SAMN14350201, study PRJNA611818) | marine sediment metagenome | isolation source: surface marine sediment (0.6m) | place: French Polynesia: Moorea | collected 2018-08
AGAAATCGACGATGGCGGACAAAAAGTGTCTAAAAAACCCACATGGGACATTTTGCGGAATGGGAACAAAAGTGATTCTGTTCCCAAACACCCCAGTGATTGTAAAAAATCAGTTTAAAAAAAATGTGTCCTTGGGCTGCATGGGGCCCCTATCTTCCTGCTAGACTACAGTGCCCATTTTTGGCGACAGAGCACCACCAAACCCCTCCCTAAATGTTAAATGATTATATCACAGTTTAACGGTCCATCAACACTAAAAGGGTCATACCATGCCAAAACAGGTGATAATGGGTGATAATGATTGCAACGTCAATTCAAGTCGCTACAGTCTAAGAAGCGCACTGTGTGAGAGCATTCGCTATCAGGCCAAGTCTGAACAAAATGTCCGACAAGACCTCATACCCAGGGTGCGCCACGGGGAGGCTGCTCTCTGCACCCCCCCCCCCAATGGTAAAGTCCCCATCCTCGACTCCACCTAGGTAAGCATTCGATACCCTAAAGAAATCTGAGGGGGGAGACTAACATCCTACCTCGATTACCTCAAATACCCAAGTTTCACCCTCCACCCCCTAAAGTATGCCCCCACTGATAGGGCCACATTTCACTACTGCAACATCTACAGAGGGGGTAAAAAGACTTGTCCATCGGGACAACTGCCTGGTTTAACTAAGACAGTGGGGGTCACCAAATATTATAGGTCCATCTAAAAGGGAAAATAACAAGGGTGAGGCATGGGTGCACAGGTGGGAATGGGCTACAGAATGGTTAGATAGACCTGCGCAACTTAGCAGTAGTGTAATGTTATAGGTTTCGTGACGTCTCAGCAAATCTCTATAATTCCCTAACCGTGTTGGGGGGTATCTGAATAACAATCTGAATAGCATAGAGCCGGTGGGTCACCGTCTCCAGTCGGACTTTTAGCAAGAATATTCATTGCCAAGTCCCAAACCTAAGTGCCAAAGATTACTCATTCCAAGCAATACATTGTCGGTCTCTGCGCTATTCAGGGTGTTAGTGAGACAGCTGGAAGAGCTAGTGCTGAACGCGACGGCTATGCCTATCGTAAGAAACAGCCATACAGAGGGTCCAGCCTGTACTTGATTAATAGGTAACACTTGGAGTCTGTGGATCGGCACATATCTTGCGTGGTCGGCTGCTTGCGTGGTCTGGTCCCTCTGCAGGGTAAAGGAACGGCTAACCGGTTTCCTACTAGTGTTTCAAGTGACCCTGGGTCAGGGTTGCTACTTTGGCCAGTGGCTTTGATCTCTGGACTGTTATCTCGGACTGCAGGTTCCATCTGGTCAGCTAGTAGCGGGCTTGGCACAGCGTCGGGACATGCTGCAGGGGCTACTTCTGTCTCCAGGATGGCAGACGGTCTAACAGATGGCTCTGGATCAGCCTGCATAGTCGAATCCAGGCTGGTGTCCAGCACTACAGGTGGGGTTTCTGCCTCTGCAGATTCAGCAGTCCTGGCTCCAGTCTTCTCATCTGGCTCGAACATTAAGTTTGGTGGATCTGGAGATTGGTCTGCAGGTTCAGGATCAGGAGTGGGGTCAGATATCTGTGGTGGGATGTCTACTACTGCTGTCAGCCGGGATTGAAGAGCTGGCCTGGTAATCTGCTCCCCTTGGTCTCTGTGCCGAGTTGGGTGATCAGTCTCGATCCAGCTGTGTAGCTCTTCTCCAAAGTCTGGGTAGTAGGGCTTCAACTTGTCCACATGCATGATATCGGGCTCCGCCTGGGGGTGGCGCTGTATCTTATACGTCACTGGTCCCGTTTGGCAAGAACAAGCCAAGGTCCTCGGTTAGTGTAGCGCAACTTGCCTCCCTGGCAGAGATATGCTCTCCAAACCCATTCACCAGGGTGAAATCGAACTATTCGATTTGGCTCTTCATAACCATGGCGCTGGCGCTTGGCAGAAGTTCTCAGCATCTTGCATGCTCGGTCATGAGTGCGGCGCAAGGAGTCCTTAATCCATTCCACATACTCGTACGGGCACTCATCAGTAGCCTGCTCTGGTCCGGTGTCTCCCAGCATTAAGTCCAGGGGAGGAGTTTCGATCCCATAGACCATCTTGTGCGGACTGACCCCAGTGCTGGCATGGGGAGTCGATCTGTAGGTGCAGAGAGTGACAGGCAAATGGTGATCCCAATCATTTTGTTGTTCTGACACTACAGTTTGCAGCATAGATAATAACGTGTGATTGCATCTCTCCACCACCCCATTCGACCGTGGATTGTACACCGTTGAGTACGTTTTTTTGATTCTTAGAAGGTCACACATGCAGTGGTACATCGCAGCGGTGAACTCTGTTCATTGGTCACTGTGTAGGTTGAGTGGTGTGCCTTGTTTATAGAGCCATTCATGGACTACGTCGTCAACCACTATCATAGCTTCTTTGGTGGGTACCGCAACGCCCTCAATCCATTTGGTAAAGTGGTCCTGCAGCATGACAATATACACATTCCCACATTCTGTCCTATGGAGAGGTCCAATCAGGTTGACAGACACTCACTAATTGAAAGCTCCATATCTGTTATAATTTACAGTGGCCTCGTACAGTGGCCTTGCAGCATCTGCAAGCTGTGCATCTTTTACACCACGTCATCTTTCAGCACTCTTTGCCAGTAGAAACGTCTCTTCATCAAGGCAGCAGTTCTCACTACTCCCTGATGAGCAGCCATGTGGCATGCCTTGAGAATCTGGGATCTGAGAGGCTTGGGGGCCACCACTTGCCATTGAAGGTTGGCTGCAATCTCCTTTCCTGGATCTTGAGCCAGTGGAATTGAGTCCATAGTATTTTAACTTCTGCTGATTCCTCTCGGACCATGTTCCATGGTCTCTCAGAAGTTCTTTCATGAATTGTAGGTCGAGATCCTCATCCTGTGCAGCGGCCAGGTTAAGGACGGGCAGATCCAGAACCTGCTGCACCCAGGGGTCGACATCATTGGTGGAGGTGACGGCTGTCACACGATAAGTCTATCTCCAAGTGGCTTGTGTGAAGGGCAGTGCAGTCCAGAGATCCTTACTGGTACATGCAGCCTCCACGGGGGTCTTAAGATTAGCCCTTCTCCGGTCTTCACATCTCACTCTAATGTCCTTGGGCTGGGTTAGCCCTAAGGGGTTAGTCTCTATCAGTGTGATTGTGACTGTAACCTCAAGTGGTTTCTCGTTCAATCCCATGGTCTCCCCTCTCGGTGTAATCTTCACCCCAGTGTCGCCCTCTGGATTTAGAGATTTCTCAGAGGGTTCTGTGGCTTGTTGCTGGTCTGAAGAAGGATCTGACGTCGCAGGGGGAGTAGTAACACGGGGCTGCTCTGCAGGCTTAGTGTCTTGCACTGTATCTGATGGGGGAGCCTGTGCAGGGCTACATTCTACGGCTTGGAAGCTATGAGTTGTCTCTGGCACAGGCAGTATTGCCATTCCAGGGCTAATTCCTTCTGCTGGTGCAGCCTTCTCTGAGTATGGTGCTGGGTCTATGCTCTCACTCCGCGATGTAGGGTTTGGATCTGGATCCACTTCCCAAGACAGGGCAGCATCCTCCTCAGACATCTCAATGTACCCGTTGAAGTGACACTGATATGGGAACGCAGGGGTATAGCACCGAGTCATCTCAGCCTTGGCTATAACTGTCTTCTGAAGTCGCTTACACTCAGGACATGTATCTCGCTTGCAAGGTCTGGCCGTACGGCCGGACAACCCATCTGCATGGCTGTGGTGTTTGTCTGGGCGATGGACTATGGCAATATCAAAGGCTACAGATGTGATATCCATTGCGCAACCATCCCTTCTGGCTCCCTGAAGTTGCGCAGCAGATATCAGGCTAGCGTGGTCATTCACCACGGTGAAGTGTCTTTCTGTGAGGTAATGTCTGAACAATTCCAGTGCTATCACGACTGCCAACAGCTCTTAGTTAGTAGTGCAGTAGCGGCATTGTGAGTCACTCAGTGTCTTGGAGGCATAAGCTATCACCCTCTTGACAACTTGTCCTCCGTCCTCCTGTTCTTGTTCTAATACAGCTCCAATCCCAACATCACTGGTGTCTGTACTTAGGACGAAGTGGCCTTCCCTGGTGGGATAAACCACCACTGGAATATACTGGCCTTAGTATGAGGCTAGCCCCAAGAAGGCATGTACATCCTTCACATTTTTGGGGTTGGCCAATTCTCCACAGCTTCCATCTTGGCTGGATCCACGCCCACTCCTTGACAACTGACTATATGTCCCAGGAACTGGACCTGGGCCCACACCAAGCAGCACTTAGTTGGTTTCAGCTTGAGATTCGCTGCCCCTTATCCACGTCCATACCATCTTCAGACGATCCAGCGCAGGGTAGAAACTGGCTGTGTACACGATAATATCGTCCAGGTAGATTAAACACACCTCCCAGTTGAGATCTTTTAATATAAGTTCCAGCAGCCTCTCAAAGGTGGCCGGTGCATTGCAAAGCCTGAACGGCATCACTGTGAACCGGAACAGGCCCTGTCCAGTGACAAATGCAGTCTTATCAATGTCCTACTGATCCATTTCCACCTGCCAGTATCCTGAGTAGACATCCAGGGTGCTGAAGTAGGTTGAGCCTCACAGTGCATCAAGAGTGTCATCAATCCTGAGCAGGGGGTATGCATCCTTCCTGGTGACGTCATTCAATTTCCTGTAATCCATGCAAAAGAGTGTGGCCCCATCTTCTTGGTCACAAGGACAACTCAACTTGTCCAGCTGCTTTGACATGGCTCGATAACTCCTCTGTCTAACATCTTTTGCACCTCTTCTTGTTCAATCTCTTGTTTGGCAATTGGCAAACACCTAGGTGGGAGATGGATAGGTCGCTGGTCCCTAGTGTCAATGGTGTGTTTGAAGAGACCAGTCTTCCCCCATAATCTGTAGGACCACTGCTAAACACATCCCGAAATTCATAGATAGCAGCAGCTAACTCCTCCCTCTGGTGCAGGGTCATATCATCGGCCACCCTCTCCATCAACAGCTGTAGGTATTCTGGCAGATCAGCAGGATCCATATGTATGTCAACCCATGAAGGTCAAAAGGCAGCCCGTCATTAGAGTGTGGTGGTGGGGCAGTATTTAAACTGTCCATCGTGTATCGTCTTCGCTGTCATAATCATGATGGGGTACGGGGTATCGCAGGAAACAGGGCCTCAACTCTGTCACATTTGGTGATAACATGTGCCTCACCAATCCGGGTGCCTCTGTACAAGGTGCGTGGTTCATCAGTGAGGTTCATTACTGGAATCACTGTCTCGGTTGGCCAGGTGTCTTTAATGCAGATCCTATTACTATCTCGTCCTCTGTGTAACGCCATTGGTTGGAACAGGACTGGGCTACAGAAGCACTCTGATGCAGCTAACTGGAAGAACGAGTCAGTTTACACGGTACTATCACCTTGGTCCTGGCAGGCAGTTCTACCCTGAGGGCCATCTTTAAGCTGGCTTTGGTGGCCTGTGCAGGCTCCGGCACACAGTGGACTTGGCGGTCTCTGGCATGGAATTGCTGCCTGCACATCGACAGTTTACAGTCGTGTTGGCAGAAAAAGTCAGAACCCAGGATACAGTTGGGGTTCTCTCAGTTAGCACTGATGATAATCTCGTGTTCATAAGGGCCTCCAGCTATTCCTATCTGGACGGTTGCAGTGCCTAGTGTAGGGGCTGCGCCTCCTCCAATCACCTCGAGACGTAAATCTTCATCTTGTTTCACTTTTAGTGGTTGTGCATCCTGTAAAGTTTTATACAACGGCCGCCCTATCATGGTGCAGGTGGCACCAGTATCTAAGAGTGCCATAGTCGCCACTTGGTTAATGGTCACAGGGATCAGCCATCCACGGTGGTGATTCTTTACCATGGGTATTCAAGTCATCAGCATGTCACACTGCGCTCCAGTTGCTCTGGTGTTAGCCTCTGCAGTCTGGGTGGTGGCCTGGGGATGAGTCTGGTTGGTCTCTGCCATCGTAGTAGTTTACTTAGGGCTCCCCTTTTTCTTAACTACAGTTTTTTCAGTCTCTGTTGAGCCCCACTCAGGCAATGGGAGCCTCAATGGGGGGTCGTGCCTGGGGCTCTTGGCCCGAAGCTGATCTAATTTAAAGTCTTGTCAGTGGCGGTGCTGTTACTGGTCTTTGGCCTCTCCTGTGATGCCTCGCATTTCCTTACTAGTAGTCCATTCAGCCCCACAACATAAAGGTCACCACCGGGGCAGTTTGTCGTGAAGTGACCATACCCCTTGCACTTGAAGCACTGAGGTGGCCCATCTCTGGTGCGGGATCGATTTCTGTCTGCCGAGGGTGAACGGCCCCTCTCAGTCTCTTTGGACTTCTCTCGTTTCTGTCCTGCAGAAGGGTCCTTACTGGGTGGTGGAGTCACAGCCCTCTCTGTGCTGCACACAACTCTGGCCCCAACTTGGCCAGAATCTGGTCCACAATCCAGGTTGCATCCAACTCATAACCCTCACTCTCCTCGGTGAACCTAGCCTGTGCAGAGCCCCTATGTGAACGACCTTGGCCCATTTCCTCACCTCCTACAGCCACGCAATCCTCATCAGATCCTCAATCCGTCAGACACCTGTGTTTGCCACTTGTACACATGGCTCATGGCTATCCAGGCCCGTCAGGAATTGATCTGTAACCATCCCCCTTGGCTACTGGATCCAGAAGGGCCCATGCCATCTCAGCTAACTTATGCAACACATCGACATAAACGTGTATGTCTTCATTACGTTGTATCTTTCAGGCTTTGAATTGCCCCTTATATGCAGCCCTCAAATCTCGGGGCTGGAATCGTCGTGTTAGCAAATCCTTCAGTTCCTGCCAGTCATATGGAGGTAGATGTACATGGCGAATGTACACCAGTGCTACTCCCCTGAGATGGGTTCTGGCCTGCCTACAGGTCTCCACTGGGTCCCAGGCGTGAAAGGCTGCGAACTTTTCAACCTGGTATATAAAGTCATCAAGTCTTTCCCCATTCTCGCCCTTGAAAGTATCCAGCTTAGCTAAGCAATGTTGACCAGGTACTCCTGAAGGGTTTGGCATTCTGGGCACAGGTGCAGCCCTGTAGTAGTCATCATAAAGGGGTACCTCCCTTGGCAGGGGCAGCGGTGCAGCTGGCTGTAGTGGTGCCTGCACTGGAGCCTGATGTAGAACGCATAAGTTCAATGCCCTTCGCCCTATTTCAGGAGCCCCCACGGTTCTATGTATATTCTTTCTTCAGCCCGCAGTGGCCTGGGTCGTCCCACTGCTCTAACGTCTTCTCCTGCATCGGCCATGGGAGGTGCATGTGGTTTTTTTCAGCCACTTCATGTAGTTGTTGTCGTGCCATAAGTTTGCAGGGCCTTGCAGGTTGGCAAGCACCTGCTGGCTCTATGATGGCTACTTCTCCTTCCTCCCGGTGCAACCTCTCCCCATAAGCAAACATTCGTTGAACCCTCAGAGTGACATCAAGTGAATCAAGTGGTGCAAGGGTGACGAATCGCTGGCGCAGGTTCTGCTGGCACAGCTGCATGCAGCACTCATCACTGGAACTGTCCTGGGTGCAGCCATTTGGGTCCCCCACCCATTATCCAAACACAGTGTGTTTGGTTGAGACTCGGTATACCAGGGGTCTCTAGAGGTGTAATAGTCCATTTCGGGTTCACAGCAATCTCCTGGTCAGCTGCGTACAGCACTGGAGATGGTGGCACTGGCGCTAGTCCGATTCGCAGGATGTTGGATTCTGTATGGTCTGGACTCACCGTACTGGCGTGGTCTGGAGTAGTCAACTATTGTTTCTTCACAGCACTCAGTTTCCTCAGCCAAAGCAGCGTGTGATGGGGCCAAAAATCGAACCCCACCTACAGCACCACCTACTGCCCGCTCCTATCCGGCCTTCAGGGGGTCAGGTCGATCCCCTTGAGAGTAGACGTTATCAGGCTCCATTCCAGACTTGTCATCCGTGGCCAGCCATGGTAATTTCGATCATGGTGCAGGCCCCATTTGTGTCGATCTGTTAATGGTTCCCGTCTGGGTTGTCTGTGTCCCACTAGCAGTGCTACCAGCCAGGTTGATTGGTGTTGCACGGTCCCTACATCTGCCCGTTGGCCCAGCCTCCGAAGCTGGTGCCAGGGCAGCAGTGTGTCTTATGGGTGCTGCAGCATTTGGTGTAGACATGACAGGGTCATCACTCCCTGCCTGTCCTCTTGTTGCTACCATCTTGGTGTTGTCTAAATCTAGTTTCAAAGATTGTCTTCAAGTCACAATCAAGTCGGTTGAACCACACTATCCCTAGCTGAATGGATGCAGTAGCTCCAAGTTACTGCTGCGGTGCAGGGTTCAGCTCTGCTGGCTTCACTGTATGACTGTAACTGTCTCTGTGTGTGTCTATATGGCAAAAGCTCGGTTTCTACTTGTTTACGCTATTTTATATCCAAATCTAACCTGCTGTCAGCCTGTTACTATGGTTTCCAGTGGCGCCCAAACTTCGTCCAATGAGCTATCAGACAGTCCGGCACAGGGGGCTACACGGTTCAATCAGAGAGGCTCTAACATAACGTCATTTACAGCGCACTCAAAATCGTGTTTTACCCTTACTACAGGACGTTCTATCTAACTTAAAAGTCCCAATAAATACACTTATACTGATCTTAACAACGCACATTTAAGTGGAAATGGCGGGAAATTCTGTTATCTTTACGATGGTACAAAGTCCTTCTCTTTGTGCTAAAGATTACCTAAGTTATGACACTGGCGTAGTGATGCTTGCGCAGTGCAGCCAACCTCCTACCTCCAGCCACTCCTGGCAGCTCTGTACTGAAGCACCATAGGGAAAGGCGAGGGTCTACAAGATTACAACCAAAGCCTAACTAACCCCTACTCTAGCTGGCGAAGTACATCTCCAGCTGTACAATAGCATACTATACAACACTGTGCTCTAAGTATTTGAGCCTCTACAAGCTAAGAAAGCTCTCTAACGGCCCCGTAGAATGGGCCTATATGGTACCCTGCTCGGTCTATCACAGACCGGCTACTACTAAAACTAATGACTAACCAACCATAATAAACACCCAAAAGTATACTAAAATGGCTAAACAGTGGTTCTGACACTACACAAGAAAGAGTCAGCAGAAGGTTTGATTTCCTTCCGTTCAGTGCTCCTAACTCGCCTTGGCCCAGGCCAGGAAAAGGTGGCCATTTCTGCACACCTTGACTGGCCTTACCGTCCCGACTTACATGTGCCAACACGTCCTTCACTAGTTGTTTGATGTCAGGTGAATGATCACACTCATCAGTGACAAAGCCGGGTTTGCCGGGTTTGTGTCCTCAAGGATGAGACTTTTCTTTCTCTTGGATAGCTTCCACCGATTGAGCCACTAAGAGTATATGCTCCACCCGGCTATGCCTGTGGGCCGCCACTTGCACACGGTGCTCGTGGTTTCCCATACCAATGTGGAATTGATCTACAACCATCTCCTCCTTAGCGTGGTAGTCCAAAAACGGCCATGCTAGATCGGTCAGGCATTGAAGGGTCTCTACATAAGTGTAGATGTCCTCTGTTTGGCATCTACGGTGAGACCTAAACTGAGCCTTATAGGTGGCTGTTAGGTCTCTGGGTTGGAAACGCTTCATGAGCAGATCGTTCAGCTTTTCTCACGTGCGTGGTGTTAAGGGTTCAGGCATAACATAAGTCAGTGCAGTGCCCCTCAAATGAGCTCGAGCCTGACGACAGCTCTCTTGCTCATCCCAGTGATAAAACCAGGATAACTCATCCACTTGGTCGCTGAACATGTCTAGCATTACACTACTATCTCCCTGGAAGGCTTGCATCTGTGCCAAGTGTAACTGGGGATATGGCCTAGCAGGCACCCAGTCCATGACGGGCTGTTGCAGAATGCCAAACTCCTCCTGCCTGGGCAGGGGAGCAGATGCAGGACCGGCGGATGCCTTGTGTCAGTCACGGGGAGACAACAACTCTGCACATCCTCTGGCAATGCCTGGGTGAGAGGGAGTAGGTTCACATGCTCCACCACGAGGCAGAGCACCAAGACCCGGTTGGTAGTTTTCATCATCCGAGGTCTCATCATAGCGAGGGACAGACCACGCACTGGCACATGGGGTGCCCTTGCTATCACAATGGCCTCTTTTACAGGCTGTTGCTCGATGTAAGCAGATAGCTTGTGGGTGCGTTCTTGGTGGTGTTCCCAGGGACTGGCAGGTTCTCCTACTGGGAGTGGATCATGGATGCCTTCTGTCCTTGGCTGAGCCAGACAACTATGACCAGCACTGCGCAGGACACTGGCCCCAGTGACGGCAGTCAGACACGGTGAAACTGAGCCCTCTTGCCTGAGTCTGTCTTCATCGTTAGCCAAACGTTGGTCTCAAAGAACAGTGTCTAGACCGTTCTTGTCAACCCTAACCACAAGAGTGCTTCTCGCATGCGCTGCAGCCATTGGTACAATGCAGGGTGCCCTAGCCTGCACCGTTACAGTGTGAACTGGGGCAGGCAGCTCAAACAGCTTGGGAATACCTTGATGCAAATATGGATTTATATTTATTGTGCCACCACTCAGGTCCCCGAAGACTAGTGGTTGGCCAGTGGGGTACCCTTGCAGTGGACCACCAAAGAAAGTGCCATAGGCAACACCACTGGCACCACCTACAGTCCCTTCAATGTCGGGACAGCTTACAGTTTCCCAGAGGCTGCCTGTTACCTCAGTACCAACCGTGGTGTGTCGGGTGGCACTGAGAGTGTTCGCACTCACATCTGGGGGATATTAACACTTTCAGCTTGGTCATGCTCATGAATGCCCACACCGATGGCGGTAGGAGAGCCAGCCCCCTCCTGGGATGCTGAACTTTCGTTATCAGCGTGTGCACTCCGTAGAGCATTTGCACTGTGGTCAGTATTGGGTACTGAGACTGCATTTTTTAGGGTACTGCCCGAATAGGCAGTTGTGGTGACCACGTCTCCTTCAGTTGTGATGCCCTGCAGAGCGCCACCACCTAAATCTATAGGGCCCTGCTTGTTGACTTCTGGTTAGCACCATATCATTAGCAGGGATTCTCACTAATGACAGGGCACAGAGCGGTGAAGCAAGGTATGGTAACTCATGGGAACACCATCACTTTATCCCCGACGAGCCCACCGACCACCACCCCCCTCCCCCCCCCAAAAAAAAAAACGTAACTCTCCCACAAAGTGGTGTTCTGGGCTACTACTGTAAGGGTCTAGGTGATTTTCCTTGTACACACCACACCATGGGCGCTGCATTTGATGGTTACTGTGCGCTGCACATGGTCACATGTTGTTTTTACCAGTTTTAGGTGGACGGGAACCAAGAGTAGTGTTCTACCTTCAGGAGGGGTGGGACGAGTAGAAATAGAGTTGCAGATCAAGCTCGCTGCACACTCTCTGGCCCGGGGCTGCCCAGACGAGAGCCTGGAGGGACCACACCTTTTATTTGAGAGGTGGTTAATGTTGGAATACCCTAAGGGGCTTGGACATCAAGCACCCAGCCGTGAGCTTGAGCTGAAGACTCCTCATGGACAATTCACCAACACCTGAGAGACAGACACAAACAACGGGACCGATCTCGGGCTTTATTACTACAATCTGGTCTCTGCGTTAGGAGTCAGAGACACCACCACAATCACTGTTGATGAAGACATGATACAAGACATACAAATATGCAAGACACGTTAGAGATGTGGTTTTGGGCCTTAAAGTTACAGAGACCTGTGGCTTATGGCCCTAAAGTTACACAGAAACGTGGCTTAAGGCCTTACCGGTTGAGAGAACATCGCGAGGACAGGGGCTTATGGCCTTAGAGAGTCGTCAGCCGGTTGCTGATGACGTTACTGGTGATAACTGCCTGAATACAGGCCAGATAATCCGTTTATAGTATGAAATGTAAAGTTACATACAACAAAATACATGTGGATGTGCACCACGACAAGAACAATACGTTGGTAACAGTTTTATACCAACGAGAATAACCTTACCACTAAATATAAAAGTGAGCTCCAGATAAGTTAAAGTAGGTCTTTGCCTTGGCTTCAAGTTTCCAGTGTAGCGTATCAGCCACTTTCCAGGTTAATCTGCCTTTAACTACCAGGTTGAGTTATGCGCAGTACGTTATGGCAAGTTTAGACAGCCCCTTTGTGCCCTGTTTGAGAGCGGTAGTCTTCCAATAGCAAGGCAAAGTGTGCGCATTGTAGGAAGCCTATAGGGGGCTGCGATACCATCGATAGACCTTAGATTGAGGAAAGTAAGGTTTATTGTGTGCGACTGTGTGGGTGAGATGTACTTCTCGGCCCTAGAAAGGTTCGATTAGAGGTGCGCAGTGACTGACAGGTCTCAGACACTTCAGTACAGAAGTGAA
>JAAUYG010057039.1_pt1 | contig 12352 bp, 11 predicted proteins | sample 7278091 | NCBI WGS metagenome assembly JAAUYG01 (sample SAMN14350201, study PRJNA611818) | marine sediment metagenome | isolation source: surface marine sediment (0.6m) | place: French Polynesia: Moorea | collected 2018-08
GATCCAAAACAAAACCATGGAAAGCATAAAAAAGCATTGGGCCAGTAAAAAGTGGAATGAAATACAGGTGATTTCATTGGAAGATCCAGCACTAAAATTTGAAGTTGTTCCCTTGTTGACTGATGTGGAATGCTTGTGTGAGAATTCAAACCATTGTTCCATTTCACACACCTGGACACTTGAAGATTTTTGGACAGGGGCAAAGTGATCTCATTTGCATAAATTCAATCTGCCTTGTGCATTGTAAACTAAGGAAGAAAGTTAACAATGGAGCAAATAAACAAAAACAACACACAAAGGAGAGAAAGCAAGCAAGTGACCCGCTACAGCGCTGCTTGTTTCAGATGTTGTATTCTGTGTTGCTTCTTGAAAAGAAGTCAAGCTTATTTACAAAATTAAAACCACAGAAACAAGTACCAACAACGAAGACAGAGACAGCAAGGAATGACACAAGTACACGCTCTGGACACAGAAGTAAAATTGCACTTTTTTCAGCAAAGAGAAAGGACCTTTTCCCCGCATTTTGCCAGGTTGTTTGTTCCCTGAGCTCTCCCCATGGACGAAATACAATAGCGTCATTGCCTGCAGGGAAGAACCCAACATAAGGACTTCATCATCCCAGCTTATTAAATGGTCAGGAGTTCATCAGCTTTAGATTATACACTCCATTGTAAAGACTTCCCAATTAGAGTCTGGGCCTGAGTTACCAGGGAAGAAAACAATTTTCCTCCAGGAGCATCTTTCCCTGGAAACACTCTTCTTGCAAAGAGCTGCTTCCTCCTTTTCTTTCCACTCAAGGTTTTAATTAAGGATTTCATTTTCAAGTCATTGCCATGGTTTCCTTTACAGTAACTGCCTTGTTGACACCAATGATGACGGATATCTTTCTGTTGTGCTCAAACATTGTGCACGCGGGCTTGTAATGCAAATGCAAATTTAAATGAAAATCCCATAAAAGTGTCTCCTTTACCAGAATAAAGAGCAACATGCACTTGAGTACCTTCTGTCAAAAGTTTAAAGGAAATCCCTGAAGGAACTTTTTACAAATCTTTTCTCCCATGATGTTTTCTGTATTTCCAGTTGATGATCCTGTGGTGCAAAAAAACGTTGCTTATTCCACATCTTTGTGATTATTTGGCCAAATGATCCCGACTTGAGACTGGGGAAATTTAACCTGAGAACAATCAGGTCCACTTGTTGGGACCATACATGTAACTACGTTTTTGTCTGTGCGTGCAACGGGTCAGGGAATCTTTGAACATGCATGATGACGTCGCAGTCAGCTGAATGTTGCACACCCTATACACAAGGGAAACTGATGTAGAATTGCGATCACCCGCCAGGTGCGTTTCTGTGGACTGACCACGGTGCAGAGAGAAAGGCGATGTCTCTGAATGGCGGACTCTTCTTAATCACCAAGCTTGTGAGACGTGTGCTGTGGGTGGGGAGGGTGGGATGCAAGAAGCTTTTCTGCTGCAGATATGACCTTGACTAAATGTGCCTAATTTGAGGCACAGATTTGATTAGCGCGTGTGAAGGAGCTTGGTCCTCCTTATTTCTGCATTGCTTGTCAGATGCTTTGCTGCTGCTTTAAATCTTCAGTAATGTCCTTGAGAAGTCCTCATTATCTGGGAGTTTGGGGCAGAAGTTAGGCTGCAGGCAGGTGCAGCGACCGTGATTAACTTTACTAGCATCATCCCATCCATAATGTAATAGCCTCTAAACTTCACCACCAAAAACATAGCCTCCGAGAATCCATCAAACGCGAGACATCTACACGAGGTTCCATCACACACAAAACCCCGGGACGAAAACCACATTCTCCGCGAGGTCAGAAGTCGCACTCGCCCGAGCAAACCTTTGCGGTTTCTGGAATGAACTCAATTCTATTGGCTGGTAAATGAACAAATGAGAAGCCCAGGAATCGCTGACTCCGAGGCATGTCTTTTCCACAGTAAACGCCGCCATTCATCTGGCCCCTCTGATTTCTGTTTTATCCATGGCAGTAGCCAAAGGCAAAACGTTGCAAACTGATTTAGGCATTTAAGGAAAAAGTCTCGCGAAGCACATCAATTTCCATTTCGAGCTATCAGCTGGAGAGCAGTTAAGCTTGTGAGCTGAAACCCAAATGAACCAACGCACTCAGTTAAGACCACATTTTACAGAGGAATATGACTCTCTCCAGTCAAGGCGAGACAACTCTCCGTTGTATTTTACCAGTGCTATCTCAGTGCTGCTGAAAGAGAGGCAACAAATTTTGCCAAGGACTATCAACAGGGTTTGCCAATCTGCTTGCTTGAAATGCCAAACAAGGAATCATCAACTATCAAGGAAATTTTGGTCAGAAAATGCTGAAGAATTTCACCCTCATGAAACTCTCTCACTGAGGACTTTGTACCCACCATCTGCTCTAGTGAACTCTGGGACCAAACAGATTGACCAAAGCTGCGCTACATTGATCTGAAGTCCGAGGACGCAGTGACATTCAATCCAAATCTTCAATTTCCAGTCTTGACACATGGTTTGCTCTGTTGACACATCTAGTTCTCTCAGCTCAACGTTCAAGTTCCCAAAGAAGCCTTTTGCTTCACCTGAAACTGATACTTCTGCACAAGGAATTCAGCTGTACAAAGCTTAGCAATAGAAACACCCTACAGGCCCAAATCTACAAAACCACACCACTCTTTCTTTGGCGTCTTGAGGCCTTTGGAAATTTTCACATTTCCCAAAGCAGATCTGTGTTCTTGATAACTGGGTTAGCAAAACTAATTTTCACACTGAATCTAAGCAAAACCTGAAGAAAGGCAGTCCACTGGGCAACAGAGTGGGTTTGGAAAAAGCCACAATCTGGGCATGACAATTGGGAATGCAAAATACGATTATCAAGCCGGGAATCCATCCTCACTGATCAAATTTGAGAAGCTTGCTATTGAAGGGAACAAGTGAATTAGTGGGTTTAATTGGCTGTCGCTGAAAGCCTTGGGTCGTCCTGGGTCTCATAGAGACCACATCTATTGTGGTGAATCTCTTGTCAATGGATGATTAAACGAGTTAGAGACCCTCTCAAACCACAGACTCTCAGACTGACAAGTGCTTGGTCTCTGCAACTTTCAGCTGCTATAGCTGTAGCTCCAGGGGAGTTCACTTGTCACTTCCATGTTGGTTCTCTCTTTCTGTTCTTCCTGCCTCTTTTGCATCAGTCTCTTTTTTATGTCTTTTTACTCTTCTTCTCTTCTGCCTTTCTGGCAACGTTTCCTGCTTCTATACTGGGATTCAAATTGCCTGAGACATTTTTCACTCAGAACTCAATCACTCACAACAGTCTGAACTCTATTCCTGGTTTATCTGTTTTTGGAGAAGAAAATTCCAGATTCGGATTCTTGGAGCCATAACTCAAAGGAGGCAAAAAGTATCATTGATCACAGCCGACTGGCATGTCAGAGTCTTTGCAACAGAAACGAAAACCAAGTTCGTCTTGCCTGATAAAAATCAATGTAGCAACGAAATGTTGGAAGCAAAACGGAATGCTCTTGTTCCGTTTTTCTCCTGAGTCTATTCCTTTTGAGAGCGGAGTTACGTTGTTATTTCTTTATCACAGAACTACAACTAAGCATCTCTTTGCTATGAGATACTGTCGCAGCATTTTCGTATGAAATACACTTTTTTCCGCTTCTCTTGTTTGCAGTACAGTCCTGCAAGTTGACTGCAGGATCATTAGACGAATCCCAGAAGGGCAGCAGGTCACAGCAGTTGAAGACCTGGAACTATTCATTTGTCCAGGAAAGGCCCCAGCCCCTGTTTCTGTGTCCAGGAGGAAGCAAAGCAATGACCAACTTTCAATATTTACTGTTTGTGTAAAGCAAGCCTGTGCTATGCTGTCAGAAATCAGATAACTTGGTCACAGGAGGGCAGGGTGGCAGTACACGGGTCAATGCCTTGGCTTGGGACGCATAAAGTCGCGTTTCTAGTATGATTTGATGAATCCTATCAGGGGTTGACTGTTCGCCACCCGTGCGTTGGCCGATATCAGATCCTGATACAGACTCAATTTCTGCAGGAAACGAAAGCTGCTGCTCTCCAAGCTGGATTCATCACCCAACATGATGCCATTTTTCCTTTTCATCTATCTCTCGACATTTCACAAGTCACTCTGCAATCTGAAAAGCTCCAGATCTGGGAGTCCAGTTTCATTGCAATCTGTGTGACATCAGCAATTCATGTTCAACACTGAAATAGCTAATTGGGGCATTTCGGCTCTTTGTGAAACTTTTGAAACTTTTGAAACTTTAGTCATTTGTGGAAAGTCTCAAAATTTAATAACATGTGCACTTCCAAATTGTCACTTTGATTTTCTTTCACTCCTCTACATGAGTGAGCGAACTTCTGTCAGCTGCTTTTTCCCTTTTATTCCATTGCGCGAAAAAATAACATGGTGCGTTTTCCCTATCAATATTAATTCTCTTTATTAAAGTGATAGCCTAATGTTTGAAATTTGCATTGGGAGGTTCGACTCATTGGTTACTGTCACAAACAATTCCCATCCATCAACCCAAAGTGTCAACAGTACCTCAGAGGAAACCACGGAAAAAAACTGGAAATGGCAGTTCTAATTAATTTTTATGTGGAGGAAAGTTATGCAGGCCATTGTGTTGTAACATGAGACACTGGCTTCCTATGGGCGATAAAACAGGGAATTTTCATCCATTGATCATAATTGCGTTACGTTCCTTCCTGATGTGAGAACTAAATACCACATTCACAAGACTCAATAATTTGCGAAGTCTTTTTTCTTTGACAAATTACTTTCTGAACAATCAAATTTTAGAAGACCAATTTTTGTCAGCAATGACAGTTTTACGTGATCTGTTTCCTTAAGATTATCAAAGGAAACTGGGAACAACTCCTAAACTCTGGTTAATGATCATTGATCATTCTGAAATGATCTTTTTAGGATTCACAAAACAAAAGAATAGAAGCGAATGAAGGAAAATTAAAGAACAACTGAAATCTAACTTGAATATCTAGGTCAGTGTTTGAACCACTGCCGATGCTAGGCTGGATTCAAGCACAGGTTCTCATTTTTGAGTAAAAATCCCGCAGTTGGAATCAGATACAAACCCCCGAGATATGTAGCACGCACTGCTCACTGAAATCTCTCTTTCTCTGTCATTCTTTCTCTCTCTCTCTTCACACACACACACACACACACACACGCACACAGATAGAGGAAACTTCAGATCTGTAGAAACATAAAAGAGAAGAGAAGGAAACAAGAAACTGAAAAGGCCCAGAAACATAAAGTTACCTTCAATGACTAGAGTCATCTTGTGCGACACTTGGCCCACGATGTTTTTGAAGGTGCAGGTGTACGCGCCCCCGTCACTGCGTTCCAGCTCCTTCACCTCCACCCGGTTCCCGCTGATGGTCACCCTGTCTGCCTCCTCCAACAGCTGCAATGCGAAACACACTTCCTGTTTTCGAACAAACTGACAGCAGGATTTTTGCCCAATTCGCATTTGTTTCACCAATTTAGGGCCGTTTTGTGTTGGTGTGGTGACCATGAAACAATGGATACATTTGTCCTTAGTCTTTGTTGCGCCGCCATTCCTGTTTTGTGGTGCCGAAAATAACATGGAGGTCCCCCCAAGAAAAACTCCGTGAACGTCTTTCCATACTAGTGCCTTGCGTCTGCTGTGTGTTGCTTAATGCCCATTGGTCAAAGCCAAAACGACTGGGATCATTTCTTTTCTGCCAATGGACATTGACCAACACAGCACACACAAAGCAGAAGGCCATGGTTGTTGCAGTGTTGTGTGTCCAAAAACACATCTTTCCACTGGAAAGAACTGTGAAGATGAACTTCTTGGTCAGCGACTTACCTTACCATCCTTATACCAGGTGAGAGTCGGTTCTGGAGTGGCGGACGCCTCACAGAACATGTCTATCGTGTCTCCCTCCTTCTTGATCAGGTAACTGGTGGACACCTCGCCCAACACGGGAGGAGCTGCAATCAAAGCAAGAAGGTCATGAGGTTTTTACCGCGCATCGTTTTCTGTCAATCTCTTTGGTTTCTGAAATCAGGTCTTAACATATAAAGCCTTTCCAAGGTGGAAGATGCGTTGCATTCAGAGAGGGAAACCATTTGGGCGACGACAACTTTTCTGCTTTTTCTTCCAAAGTACGTTTTCTCTTTTGCCTGCAGCCGCAACACTAAGCCACAAATTTCAATTTGAAGAGGTGTTTTTGTGATGCCTCAACATAGGGCATTTCCACACGATAGATGAAAAGAACTTTAGTCAATTCTAATTTGTGTGTAAGCCATGTCCGGCTGATAAACATTCTGATCAGTGGAACCGCAATGGTTCCAAAATATGGATTATTCCACGCAGAAAGAAGCTTCTATGCATTGGCTATTGCGATGTTCTACCAATCCCTTTAGTTTGCTGCGGCTTTCTGGGGGAAATACTGAGAATACGGGTGAAGAAACAAATGTTTTTCTCGGCCTCCTTTTCAGCATCTTTGGCTGCTTGTCAGAAGGTTCAGAATCAGAAAACGTCTTTCTTTTTCATGGTGGAGAAAGCCCTGCCGCCAAGCCCCTCCCGCAATTATGTGCTTGGAACCAAGATCATGTCCCAAGAAAAAATTCTGAATTTTGACCAATGGAAAACTTGTCACCCAAAGCAACCAGTCCAAGGGGTTATAGAGATAAAGCCAAAGATCCGTCTGAATTTCAAAATAATTGAATTGTACAGCTGATTGTTGCAGATACAGACCTATTTGGTTATCCCATGCAACGTTGGGAGACGATTCTGCCCTGGCGGTGCTAAGGCGCACAGATAACAGACACAAACACAACTTCAGTGCAACCAGGGTCAGTGGCGTCATTTTTACGCTAGAAACTCACTCCAGTGACTTAACTCCCAGATCTATATCCATCAAGGTGAATCCAGTGAGGCGAAGGCCAATGCTGTGATGATCACTCCAGTACAGGTTCAAAATGGCTGCCACTGTACATAGCAACATGTAAACCCGAGTGTAAATCCCCAGAAGCTCAGAATGTACTGAACAATGGCTGCCATAAATATCTAGGGTTATATCCGAGTCGTTTCCATCATTGAATCCAGATTCAGAATGCTACGGATACACACTGGAACCAGGGATGTTATCTCTCCGAAGTCCAAATAGAGAACACGATATGCAAGGCACAACCCGGCGATAAAGACTGACATCCATCTGAGAAATGTTAAAAGTGGGAACCATCAAAACAGCGCATCCTGGGATGGTAACTGAGCACCTAGGCTACTGGAAGTGCTCACTGTGAGCGAGTGGACTGCGCTATATGGCCAGACAGATGTACAAATTTACGTTTCTCCTTCCCCAACCCTTTAATCCCCTCTAGTGCCCTTGATCACGTTGCCATGGTTTCCATTTTTCAAAATCAGTGGGCGATAAAGGAGCCGGCTGGGGCCTTGGCAGAGATGTTGATGTGGAAACCCAGCAGGATTTCGCAGTGCTCCTTTCCCGCGTAAGCAACCCCACAAGGCCAGTCCAATGCACTTCTCTGTTTATGGAATGAGACAGTTCTGCTGCAGGAACAAACAAAATGGTTGTTCCGATTTTTTTTCTTTCATTTTCAACACCATTCAGCATTTCCGCTGTGCATACTGCGAAGGGTAAAGCACAGACTGGTCAAAAGTCCTCAATAAATTTGTCCTTAGTTTTTGACCATAACTTTGCAATGTGCTTATTTTTGACTGAGAACAGACCTTTACATGTATCATTTTAGACAAGAAGTTTCTGCTTTCCACCCTTCAGGGCTGAAACTACTGCACCCAATGGCAGTTCTGGGCTAAACACAAGAACGTTCAAGTCATTGCCAAAACTGTCTTTTTTCTGTGTATATATGTCAGCACAAATAGCGAGATTGCCCGGATAAGAGAAAGGAAAGACAGCACTGACAGTAGGGCTCATTCAGAAGATTTGATGTCTCGGAGATATCACTGGATCTTGCGGAGCAATCGAGAGTGTAGCGACCAGTGGCCTTTGGTATGGCTGTAGCAGGTCCGGTGTTCGATTTTTTCCCCGACTTCTACTCGGGCAATAAAACCCTCCCGTCAGTGTACTTTTGAGCCCGCAATGTTCGATGAAAAACAAATTGAAATTGTAAATCAGCTTCGCCCTGGAGCTGCCCACAGCCTCACCACGGTAGCCAAGCCGTTACTGCTGAGTGCCTGCAAATGCCTATCCCGGAAGAAACGGGGATACTTTAGCCTGCACTTGTGGCACTTGAAAGACCCACAAATGCAGAAAAGGCAAAAACTGTTGTTTGTAGGGGCGGAAAGGTGCAAAACCAATGCCAATCATACCCCAAAATCCATAAATCAAATCGGTTCTCCAAATTTTTCACATTTTCTGGTGAACGCTTTCCTGCCTCTTGTTTCTTCGCTTGCAGTTCCGCACGCGGAATTTTCGTCAGTTGTGATATTTTTCTGACGTGCATCTTTGGTCTTTCTTAAAGCCCAGTGTTATTGGACGTAAACCTCCATAATTAAGGGCAATTATAACATGCAGTAACTAGTGTTGGGTTAAAGTTAAAGCTTTACTGTCTTGACGTATGATAAACAAGAAGCAAGGAAAATGAAGCACCTGGAGGTGTTGGTCTGGAGACCCTGGGGGACAAGACCAAGAGTGATTGGTAGTTTCAGGGTTAGATGTGAGATCCTATAGGAATCAAGGATGCGGTTCCCTCAAGCATTAAACACCATGTACACACACAGCTTAGCTGATCAACATGGACTCCGGACCCCAAGCCTCTGGAGACAGAGACGGGAGCCCTGGCTTTATTTCTCTCTCTCCAACTGAATTTCTGCAGGAAACATTCCAGATGATAAATTGGCGATGGTACTGCTGTGTTTCGTGTGAAAACGAGACCTCCATTTTCAAGCTTTTTACGTGACACTTTCTGGGCATCCATCTCCCTCTAAATGAGACGGCCCCCTGAATGTCGAGTTCGCAAGGGTACAGGAAGCCAGTCTGTAGTGGTCTGTATAGCTAAATATCCAAGAGGCAAGAGCCAACAATGGGTTTCATAGGATCCTGCTAAAGCTGTAAGGTACGGGCTCAGTTACTGGCAATCAGGGGTATGGTGTACTCCTGGCCTAGCTGTACTTAGGGTGGTGCATATGTGTGTGGGAATTAGGTGTGGTTAAGCCATGTTTATACTCGTCATGAATGAAACCTGGTGGCAAAATGTTGAGTTTGTGAACCCCACACTTACAGGGTTGCCAAGTTTGGGGAAGGGCACCCCTTTTCAGAAACATAAGATGCCTGGATCATCAGACGAGATGTTTTGCTCGGATGTTCAATTCCCCATTTTTACTTGCAACACCAACGCCAATCTGAGAGACAACGTAATTCCAGTGGGCAACACCTTGTAACTTCCCAAAACTGACACAAGACAGATGCCAGAAGATTTAGTAGGTCAACCATAAGCTACATGGGAATTAGGCCTGAAACATTCCCTGGAAAATTGCATGAACAGAACTCCTGCCCTCACCCAGCAGTGTAAACCTGTTCAGCTCCATAGAGAGAAGACACAGTATTCTAGAGCTTTACATGGAATAAGCAAATGTAATGGTCGCCAAGGGACCCGGCAACTAATGTTCGTTTGCTGTATCCCTGACACTGTTGTACAAATCATTCCAGCGGTTTATGAAGCAAAATACGGCAATGTATTCATTTGCAGCAGGAAATAGCAACTGAAAGGCTGAACGTTCCAAAACAAAATTCAATTTCAAAAGCTTTTTCACAGCATCGAAGGCAATTCTTGTTTCTTCCTGTTTCCCTTGGGGCTTCACATTTTTAAGTTCAAATTGCATGTGATGCTCTGGATTTTAATCGTTTCTTGGGGCCAATCTGTGTTTTTCATGCTTCTCAATCCCATTTGCAGAGCACCAAGAAACCATGATGAACCGTTTCCCTGTTGATGCCCGAGTACTGTTGGGTTTTGCCTGCAACTGCTTTTTCCTGCATCTGGTGACCTTATTGGGAGCCCATTTACCAAACTTTGATCCCTTAGCAGCTGCCATAAACCACACAGGCTGCATTTTGTTCATGATTTCATCCAGAACATTTTGTGGTGGAAGCTTGGTCAACTGGTTTGACTGAGATCAAGAGCCTTGAAAACAAAATAGTCTGTCCTCAAAGACCAAAACGAAAACAGAAGAATTTGGTGGTTCTGCTTGCACCACTCGGTTCGGAAATGCGTTGGAGTTGAAGCCGCATCGGAACTTGACGCAGTTGGGACAGAGCGGGAGTGAGATATCATGTCACCGCACACCAGCGTGGGAGAACCGTCTCCGCCATTTTGACTGATTATCAGCATTACTCTCCCCTTTCCCATTCACAGCTGCTCAAATGGATTTGTCCTTAATTTGCAGTTGTCAAAGCGAATTAATGCGAAAGCGCTGTTTTCCCTGGTTGTGATGCATGGGGTAAAATGAATGTTCCAAGGTGGAATTTGCCCGCCAGGCTCAAATTATTCACGTTCCCACTAAAGCGACTCTGCCATCAGTAACTTTTCAATTACATGTACCTGGCTACAGGAAACCCCCTCCCCTCCAACCACAAAACAAACTAGATGTATCAAAGCTGATTGAAGCGTCAACAATTTCACAAAATACACGTTTCTTTCACAGTTGATAATTTCTCTCAATAATTTTGACAATGCTTCACTGTTTCCTGTTCTTATTTTTTCTTTTCTAAATTGGCTTTTAGGAGAGGGATTTTCAAGTGAAAGGCATCAATTGGGATATGAACAAGGTGGAACACTGCCACCACACCAATAACAAGTAGTGCAGATGAGGAATTCGCTGCAGCAAATGGGCATGATCATGACGTAAGATTCCGCTCCTTTCACACCACGAGACTCAACCTTCAACTAGCCCTGCAAAATACCAGGTATTTCTTCTTGTGATTACCTGAAGTTACCTCAAAGGTTCATTTGCGGTAATATTTGCATTTCCTTACCATGTTCTCATCACGCCCACACATTATAATGGAAACATCAAAAGTCATTGCTATGAATCTGGGAATAGAACCAGGGCAAAGTGCTTGCTTCTGAGCAAAACTTGCCAACTCGGCTTCGTGTGTTACACATTTCGTTGACCGTATATACACTCCAAATCTTCTGACAGAAAGGACAACAAAAATTTGAGTGACCAACTGAGTCTGGTCTGCATCAAGGAGGACCCATCTCCAAAAGATGTTGGAGACAGGTCGTCCACCTTTGTCCAAAAACTGTAGACTCTCCAAATGAAAAGTGATGATCTTGTTTCTGGTGATGTGCAACTTACATGACTTGAGCAAACCAAAACAAAGCTGAGACGGCCTCACCCTGAATTACCAACTGTTTGTTTTGTTCTGCAGGACAAATCCAGATGAATTTGCGTTTGGCTGTGGGAAACAACCAAACAAGACGCTGCGTGGCATTTTGTTTCTTTTGCAATCTGAGTGCAATGCCACAATAGCAAAGGCTGCGCTGTATTGGCAGGGGGATCAAGTGAGACCTGTACAATGACGAGGTCGCTTTTTTCATAGGCGAAGCCTAAAGAGTCTTTCTTGCAAGTTTGCTTTAGCAAAACAAGTACGCTTTGTCAGCGTAAAGGCCAACACAAGAACAAGGAAAGGAGGCATTGGCACTTTTTTCCCAATGGAACATCAGATTGTTGCGTCATTTTAGAAACCGCAGCACATACACGTGCATTTTTATTCTGGAAAACAAATTTTGAGATGAGAGTCGCGTCTATCTGGGCGCCGCCATTGTAAATCAGGACACACTTCGAAGACCACGAATGGCACCCGTTTCGTCGCCCGTCCGTTTCCTTGTAATTATTTGCCTTTTGACTTGCATCCTAGAAGCATTAATCAAGCCTTTAGCATTGGACAGCTGGATCAATACCGGGTGATCAACGAGAAGCGTGCATTAAGACGCATTACCCCCTTTGTGTCCATCACTGTAACAGTCTGTATCCACCAAAAGTGACATGGGTCCTAGTTTACTTCATCACCTGGTCCTGAGATACGTTTTACAGCACAATTTTGCTTCGTTTCCCTATTGTGGGAAGTACTTTCACACTGGAAGTGCACTCAAAACGATGTGAAATTACATTTAATGGCTGATCCACATTGGTATGTCTGCGATCAGTATTAAGACCTCAGACATCCAGTTTGAAAGGGGTATCCCGGACGAAAACGCAACAATGGCCATTACTTTAGCTGGAGCAGTGCCCTGCAAGTCCTTGGATAGCTTTGATGCTGCATGTGGTGATCTGGACACTACCCTGACCACAAC
>JAAUYG010191778.1_pt1 | contig 12348 bp, 7 predicted proteins | sample 7278091 | NCBI WGS metagenome assembly JAAUYG01 (sample SAMN14350201, study PRJNA611818) | marine sediment metagenome | isolation source: surface marine sediment (0.6m) | place: French Polynesia: Moorea | collected 2018-08
AAACAAACCGGTTCTGAGAATCCAAAGGGGCAAACCAGTTTGCTCTAACGTATACAAGCCATTTCCTATATATAACATATCAGGGACGTCAACCAGTACACAACACCCAAGTACTGTAAGGGCAGCCTATTAATGTAAACCATGCGCCCATAACAGAATGTACCAAGCTTAGCTCAGGCTGACGACCTGTGGCCCGGCCTGTGGCTGATTGAAGTATGTAACTTACTCTGCCAGGTCCACTGTCTGGAGGTTTCTATGGAAAGTCTGGGTGTCACTACTGAAGTTTGCTATACACCTGTGCAGTAATTCTAGGAGACAGAGCGCAGATAAAACACGTGAATATTAGAGATCATATACGCAGACGGAAAACAGTCAGAAGATTTAACACATAACACATGCGTACATGAACGCTCATAGGGTTTAAAGTCAGCTTGACAATTTTCTAGTCTGCAAGCGACAACAATGACGATTACCAGACGTCATTAACCACCATTGCATAATAGAGTGGGCGGTACGTCTAATACCAACTGGTACAAACATTAGCTTGATTTAGTAAGCAAGAACAACAACAGCTACCAGTTCTAGTTCTAGCAAGTTACTAATTAATGAAGAAACGCGATGCTGTTGTGATGAATAATTAGAAACTTAGTAACACAGATTTGATCTGGATCACAATCCCCTACCAAGGAGTGGTCGTCCATTCTGGAGGAAGGCATGTAGGCCGGTTAGCTCCAGTACCATGTGGAATGCAGCCTCTGATTCCTGCAGTAACACTGCATACTGTGTCACATCTAATGGCAAGATAGCATCATCTACCAGCCTCCTCAGCATCTCTCCGTACAACTGAGCCATCATTCTATGACTGAGGAATTCCGGGTCAATAAACCACTTTACATAGCGGTAGGTGTCATACTGGGAGTGGTAGGTGGGGTAGTAGGCAAACTGGAACACAATCAGTAATCTAGTTCACACATCTGCTTTGTCAGTACCTCGCCTGTCTGTCTGTACCTCGCCTGTCTGTCAGTACCTCGCCTGTCTGTCAGTACCTCGCCTGTCTGTCAGTACCTCGCCTGTATCTCAGTACCTCGCCTGTCTGTCAGCACCTCAGCTGTCTGTCTGTACCTCGCCTGTCTGTCAGTACCTCGTCTGTCTGTCAGTACCCTGCCTGTCTGTTTGTACCTCGTCTGTCTATTTGTACCTCTGTTTCTACCTCGCCGGTCTGTAAATACCTCGCCTGTCTGTCAGTACCTTTTCTCTCAGAGGGCACCTCACCTGTGTCTGTATACATCACCTGTCTGTCTGTACTGTAAATATAAGCTGTGGGAATTCCCAAGTAGTGGTTGAAGGCCATGTGATCACTGTTTGTTTGTGGTTTATGAACTCTGAAAAAATAATATGAGAGTATATATATAACATTTGTTATTAAATGTAAGTGATAATCGTACAATATGTGAAAGGCCCTTCTGCACCAACGCTGATGTACAAACTCATTCTCGGCAATGCCAACTGCACAACTGTGTCAATTGCTTTTGTAACATTTTATTTCTCCGTTTTTTCATACCCTTTCCGAAGGTCCACTATTTGCTACTACTGCTAAGTCTAAACATTCCCTTTCATTTTGTAACTGTCTTCTTGTCACAGTATATCATTTATATATTAAGTTATGACTGCTGGTACGGTCAGTGGTACTGGCACACCTATCGAACTGCCCACTGTTTCATCACCGTTCATATTCTACGCAAAACCTTAATTATGCAGTTACTGGAGCTTCTCTTCCTTCTGCTCTTTCTTCATCTTCCTTCCATCCTTAATTATTACACAGTATTAATGTCTGGTTAAAACAGACTTACTTCAGAATAGAGCTTTGTTGTAAGAAACTGTCATTGGTCCACGCAGAATACAGAGTGCCAAATTCGGGGTGGGAAATCTGAAAATTAGGCAGGTTCAGTCAGCTATCAGGAAGACGTGTCAGGAAATGTCACCTTAGCTAGCCTAATTATTATTCTCTCCCACGGGTCAGGAAATGCCACCTTAGCTAGCCTAATTATTAATTCTCCCCCACGTGTCTGGAAATGTCACCTTAGCTAACCTAATTATTAATTCTCTCCCACGTGTCAGGAAATGTCACCTTAGCTAGCCTAATTATTAAATCTCGCCCACGGGTCAGGAATGTCACCTTAGCTAACCGAATTATTAATTCTCTCCCACGTGTCAGGAAATGTCACCTTAGCTAGCCTAATTATTAATTCTCTCCCACGTGTCAGGAATGTCACCTTAGCTAGCCTAATTATTAATTATTCCCCAGAAAGGATGAAATGAATGAATGAAATAAATGAATTTATTTTTGAAGAAATTCGAACACAGGCTATTACAGATAATAATAAATAAACATATATCGAAACATCTTGAGGCATAAGATGTTTCCGTATATGTGTATTTATTAAAAAAGTTTTTTTTAGTTTTCTACGCATTTGAGTATAACGCGACAGCGTTGCGAATATTCAAAGCACGTTGCAAAGGTTTCAAACGTGTTGCTAATATTTAAAACGCGTTTTATATATTTCAAACGCGTTGCAAATATTGAAAACACGTTGTAACTGTGTATTCACAACGCGTTGCTAATTCCAGGAAAAAATAATATGAGGCAAGTATCAGCCACAGTATAGGCGGCAACGAAAATGACCAATACTATTTAACATAGGAAATGGCATTGTTTTTGTTTAGGAAAAAAATCAGAAACATGCCATCTTTAGGACTACCTAATAGAACTTAGTCATATCTGAAAACCCGAAACCCAGAAACCAGCCAAAGGAATGCATGTTTTAATATAAAACAGCTGCCCTGAATACGTTTGATAGGGGCACTCAAGTGTAGTCCCAATAACAGAGTCAGATATAACGAGTATTATTTACAGATTATGTCTACACAAAAATGTTTGCATCAGTATTTTTTGCATTAATATAAAGCTAGAAGGTCAAATTATTCAATCATCGGTCACTAGAAGTTACTGGGGATACATGTACATGTATGTAGCTATATGTACATGTATTACTAGAACTGTTACATGGACTCCGTCTAAACTGGGAAGATTTCTTCGAGAAGTCATTTATTCGTGACTGATGTGACTAGCTTGGCTTTCAAGCATATGAATATTTTTTTTCATATTTTAGAGTCAAAGTCTGGGTGAAAAATTTACAGCTTTGTGTATAACAGAAAAAAGGTGCAGTGCAAATACATATCATCAACCAAAGGCCCAGACTTCCTGCTTTCCCTACTACCAGCCTTTTCTCTCTAACAAATATATTAAATACATGGATATATCAGAGCTTACAGATGAAATAAACACAGAAAATATTAAATATTCTACACATATCAAAATAAATAATACTATTTCTGAAAGAGCGTCTTGCGCCTGCATTGTTTACCTTCTGTGCTGATTCCTCAATCAGCCTATGCAGCAAGGGACTGGCGAAGGCACTGATGGTCTTGTTACCAACCACGACCACGTCCAGGTTGAGGTAAGCCACCGCCTTGTAGGACAGCAGCTTGGCCTTGGCCTGTAATAGGTACAAATACATAGTCCTAGGAACAGATAGTGGTACTAGTTCTTTTTTGTTTGCTTAATGCTATTACGCCCTAGAACAGTAATAACCGCTATTGATGAAACGCAACTTCAACATAAGTCCGTGGTCGGTGAAACTCGTTGTCGGAAACATCCTGTACGCATAAGACGGAAAATCAGGTTGAGGGCATGCCGCTGACAAGCCAGAATGCTAAAATTCATTCTATTAGAACCATCAAGCTAATTAAAATCAAATTTTTGGAAGGTAAATATCCATCATATATCTAACCATTTTGTTTCAATTTTCTTTTTATTATTATTTTGTTGTAATTTTTCCTCTTTTTTTCGGAACATTGGCTCATAAGTGGGAAACTGTTTCGCACAGAACAAAACGGCCAAAAGTTTTAGCCTCGGGTCAGTTGTACTCTGCATATTGGGTACGTTTGACTTCCAAAAGACCTCAAAGTGTATTTTGGGCCATTCTCTGAACGTTGTCACAGCAGCCAATAATAATCCGCAACTACATAACTATTAAAGCGACAAAATCCTTAACTCGGTTCTGTCAGGTGGTCAAGCAGACCGCCAACGCCACTGGGCCTCTTGTTGCATATTAGTGTCGCAATGTCACTGTTGCTTTCTGCAATCTTGACTGAAGATGTTGATGAATGAGCATGTGTTCTGAAAGTGCTGGGAAAACTATCAATATATTTTGCAGCAGGATGTATCTACCCCTTAAAACTTAATTAGTACGGCCATGGTTCCCCCCCCCCCCCTTAATTACTGGTACTCTATACCACGGTCTGTTACGGCAGTAATACAGTGGGACCTATCTTGAGAGACCACCCCCATGGACCATACAAATATATGGTCTGTGAAGACATGTGGTCTTTGATGGCAGGTTCAACTGCATTGAAACATATGACCTCCTCCAGGAATATCCGGTCTTTCACGACAGGTGGTCTTTCATGGCAGTTGTCTGTCAAGACAGGTTTCACTGTACCCAGTCAGTATGGCGTTCCTACCAACCTCCACCCACTCCGTGGAGCCCACCAATCCGAACTCTTCAGCATCCCAGCTACAGAACAACAGAGTCCGCCTGGGCCTCCAGCCTGGGTTGTTTGTGGGGTAGCGGATAGAGTAAAAATCAGGCGATAATATAACACCGAGTAACAACGTAGTTTAACCCACTGGAGGTAATGGAACCTCAGGATTCATCACATCATTTATATCTTGCCTTTAATTTATTATGAAAACAGCTTGAGCAGCGACTCCTACAAAGCAGCAAACGCAGTAAGTTGATATCATCTTGCAGTTCTGACATTCACAGATAGAACTACTAGTAATCAAGTATTTCAGTATTTATGTACGTTCCATCTTGGAGTACAGAATCAATAGCGGGAAAAACTGAAGTACTATGTGTTACAAAACTCTAGAGGGAAGCGTACACTGTGTTACAGTCCTATATTAGTACACTCCCTATATACCTTTTTTGACCAAGGAACCGAACACTTTGACGAGCTCCATGAGAACGGCTGACCCCCCGCCAGGGTCAATACCGCCATAGACCCAGGAGTCCCTATGGCTGCCCACTATCACCAGTCTATCTGGGACACACAGACAGACACAGGGCACTGACACTCACTTTTCATAGACTGAATGTCAACAACAATGATAGAACACTTACTGTACAAAGGCATGACCGTTGTTTCTTCACCCTGTATTTGAAAAATGTCTATTTCTCATGTCTACATGCTTTTCGCGTCTACATATATATCGCTTTTCTCCTGTCTCCCTGCCACGTCTATCTACTTCCCCGTCTATGTGTGTGTTACGTCTATTTGAATAAGCTTCTCCTATCTTGTATATTTCAGACCCATTCATGTCTATCTGTTTCCTTGTCTATTTCTGTCGTCTACGTCTCTCGTGTCTGTCTCAGCAGTCACAGTAAGCTGAAGCACACCTATACAAGGCCACACCATTTGAATGTTGGTTTTACCTGGTTCCCGTTTTCCCCTAATAAGGCCACATGCATTGTGTATATCTGCCTTGTGTAATTCATTCTGCACAGTTACTCGGACTTTCCTGAAAAAAAAAGAGAAATATATCTACACAGACATATCTACTGACAGGAAATAATATTTTGCATAATAGTAAAATCGTCTTTTCATGTCTAATATGTTGCCACCACAGTATGGTAGACTACATGCATAAACTGTCCTAGTGTTCCATATTTTATGCTTATTCCTATTCTAAGTATTTTTTGTGTCTCATTTTTGCCACAAATTCCAACAACATGTACGTTGACAGTGTATACATTCCTCATTTCATGCAAGAGTCTATCGGAATATAACTTTCACTTTACTAATCTAAAGTTATCCTTGACAGAACGAAATTACCGGGTACCTTATAATTGGTCATTTTGTGAAGGGCTTTGGCTATATATAGCGATAAATAGTATTTTATGCTGTTACCTGTTGCGTTTCATTTCTTTAGAAATAAAATAAGTCATGTTATGCAGTTCCTCAATTCCTTCAGTCAGAACGGTATCTTTCCAGTGGGAGGGTGTGGGAACAGCCAGCTGTTCCATACTGTGGAGTAGCTCCCTGGCAGTGTTGTAGTTGACCGGTAACACTGGTACTGCCGATTCCAGGTGAAGAGTGCTGTCAATCCGATCTCGTGGGGCATACTCTGAATGTTACAAGGCCTGATAATATTTGACAAATGGTAATACCCTCACATTGTCACCCACCCTGATAATGTCCGATACATGTAAAAGTGACACTCCAGCGCATGTTTGATTACGCCTGGGACACACATAGGCAAAAAAAAGAGACTAACATTTATTCCAAATTTGCTGTTACTCATAACACTTTTTTAAAAAAAAAAACTGCCTATATTATTGTATCATAATCTGGAAGTACTTGTACTAATAAAAAATGCTGGACGTATTTAACATTTTCACAAAATCTTTCGCATTGGCACTAGCATACATGCGATTTCTATCTAATGCACATCCCATTCAGCTCAGCTTAAGAGATTTATACCGTAGGCCGGGTAGCCGGCTGTGAGCGCATCTCCCACTCCGTCCCTGGCCCAGCCCAGGACATAGGCATCGCCGGGAAGCCACTTGGAATTAGGGTAGACGAACTGCGGGCCGTATGGGGCTAGCTCAAATGGATCAGGAAAGATAAGGAGGGCCGTGGCACCGTAGCGAGCTGCGTTCAGAGCCTGGATACAATAGATCCAATGCTGATATCTGGATCACTGTGATCACGACAGCTTCATTTCACTCAATGCACCACATGTCAGTTCACCATAGTTCACCACAAAAGAGTACATATAGTGTCTGTGTTTAAGGTCTCGGTCAGTTCCTCAAACATATATAAGAGTAACACTGATTTAAAGCTTGAAATGAACGAAAATACAAGAGGTCTAATGATCTATACACTCAGCTAGTACTGCATAGCACTGGAGCATATAGTACTGGAGTAAAAAGTTCGTGGGAGAGGTAGAGGCATTTCGAAACTTCCATTTTTAGTTTTGGAATAACAAATAAATGACCAACATTACCAAAATGACCTCCAAGATGATCTGAGCATATCCAAACTCCATCCTATCACAATCTTTCGGTTTGCCCACATGGTGCAGCAGTGAATTTCGATTATTCCCATAAATTTTGCTAACACTTAAAATGTTCAAAATCCCAAATCTGTTCAACAATCGCATTAACCCTAGGCGTAGCTTCCTTCGTGCAAAGGAAATGCCATTTTAAATGTGTTACTTCCAGAAAAACTCTATCATCTTTTTCGCGATAACCGAAAATTCGACATATACATAGGCAGCAGTTACAGTATTCCTTTTTTGCCATAATAGTTTTCAAATTAAAATTTTCACAGTGACGCACATAGTTTTTTATGTGGACCACCATAAGTAGCTGGCACGAAAAGTTTTTATTCAAAATTCAAATTTAGACAAGATTCAAACCAGATTCGCACTTCAGTGGAAATAATTCCCCGTCCAACACTTCCTATTTTCAATGCGATTACAAATTTTGATTCAACATCGTAAATGAAACGGTTAATTTGAAAAACGTAACACTCGGGATTGTCTCCGAATGTGAATGATCCATAAAGTATCCAAGCTCAATAGTAGCCCACATAGAAAATGCATAGGAAACGTACATCCAGTACCATAAGTCCCCGACTCATCTCAATGTCGCTCTACCACTGTCCGTTTCAAGATACATGTAGTTGTTAGTTTTCACTTCCCTAAGATTTTTAGGGAACATAGTTCTACATGTATATGTGCCTTGAAATACTATGTATAGTGAGATAGTTTAGAAATCTATCGAAAAATATTGCATACTGTTTTTTTCCTACTTTAATTTTATTTTCGCTTATTAATTCAGCCAGATAAGGGACTCTTTCAATATTTGCCAATATTTCCAGTGGCTGCATGGCTGCAATACATTTATACTGCATCTAAATTTAAGATGATGTAATTGGACGCATGTCCATACAAGTGTCATCCTCTCTGCTATGATAGTTAACCTTATTTCCTGCAGATTCACGGCCGTTCCGAGCAAGGACCACCCTCCCTGTGAAATTTATCCGGTGGTTTTCTGCGAGATAGAGAAAATCTTCTTCCAAAGCATGATTTACGTAGATAACTTCTCCCTGCAAAACAATATAGAATACTTTAGAAGTCCTATGACATAGGTTAAATGAAGACAAATTCAAAATTGCTTAAGTGAAACCCTGCAGTTACAGACAGCTGGGCTTGCCTGACCCAACAACAGAACGTTCGAACACGTTATTTAAGCCACACCGTAACCATGGAAACTTGCCTGTGTCTGCCCACTCCTACTGAAGGCACTGTAAGGTGGAATTATGACGTCACTGGTCAGGTGGTATGAATCAAATATGACGTCACCTGCTTCATCCAGTATTTCCACCTGAAGACGTAGGGTAATGACTATATTATCAAATTTCAACTGGATGGTTTCCAAATCATGAGCTATGCAAATCATCCTCATAGCTATATCTTACTTCATAAAATTACAAATGTATATACAATGTATACATCATTGTTAAAATTTGTTTATCTTTCAATGTTACTGTAACTGTAATACGGTAGGCCCGAGCATTTGCTTAAAGTATGTTGTAATAGACTAGGAAAATATACCGACATTTGAAGTACTAACAGTGGTTTGGTCTCTTAACGTGATGCAAAAGTAGAGCGAAAACGTGACTTGGTCTGTGCTTCTAGAAACGGCGAATTGACTTTGTACAGTATAGCCACTAACATAATTGGCATTTGCTTTACTGGTTGGAAAATAAATAAAAGTATACTAGTACCCAAAGGATTACATTGTGTACTTTTGCTATCGTAGGAAGCTAATCCCCGGCCTTTAATATGTTAGTAAGGCAGGGAACTGTGCAATATTGCTGGCGTAGGAAATTTCAGCTGTCGATAATAGCCTCTACAATGTTATGCTTCTTAATTGCTAACGTAGGAAAACTGGGGCTGTATAATGTTGCTAGGTGAGGAAAGTGCGCTTGTACTGTGCACTATGTTGCTAGGTGATGAAACTACGCGTGTATTGTGCATTACGCCGCTAGGTGAGGATAGTACGCTTTTACTGTGCACTATGTTGCTAGGTCAAGAAAATACTCTTGTTCTGTGCACTATGTTGCTAGGTGAGGAAAGTACGCTTGTACCGTGCACTATGTTGCTAGGCGAGAAAAGTACGCTTGTACTGTGCACTGTGTTTCTAGGTGAAGAATTCTCTTGTTCTCAGTGCACTATATTGCTTGGTGAGGAAAGTACGCTTGTACTGTGCACTTTTGTTGCTAGGTGAGGTAGTGCGTTTGTGCTGTGTACTATGTTGCTAGTTGAAGAAAGTGCACTTATGCTGTGCGCTACGTTGCTGGGGTAGGAAATGTGATGCGTTATTAATAAAACAGTCAGGGAGGTGGTGGGGAAGCAAGCTGTGCCTACGGTGCGGAATCACACATTGCAGTAGGGCGTTGCGTTGGTAGTGAATGGAATGTACAGTGAATGTACCTTTCGCCCTAGGAATATACTATTCTAGACTGGCACATATAAGATGGGTCCTTCCTCCTAGGAGGTAATTGCACTACAGTTTTTGTTTGTTTGTTTATGGGTTTTGTGGCTATGTTAGCGTCGTAATTTGTTCATTGTCGTTTACTGCTAGCCGGGTACTGAGCTATATATTTTGCACCGTGTTCTGCTGATAGAAAACCCTATCTTGGAGTTGGGACCTCCACGTAAATCAGCCGTTGGGGTTGGGGAAGCGGGTTCGATGCCGGGCTGCATTAAAACACAGCGTTAATTGGGACCGTAGCATCTGCAGGCTCTTTTGTTTGTTGCTGTTGTGCTAGTTTAGAAAACTTTACATCTATTTGGTTTTGTTGCTAGGGTAAGAAACAGTGTCTTGGCCTGTTTTGCGTTGCTAGGGTAGAAAACTGTACCTTGGATTTTGTTGTGTTTCTAAGGTGGGAAATTGTCATGGATTTTGTTGTGTTGCTATAGATAGGAATCTGTATCGTGTTTCGATTTGTGTTTCTATGGTTGGTATCAAACTGTACATTGGATTTTGTTGTGTTGCTATGCTAAGAAACTGTACCTTGGATTCTGTTGTGTTGCTGGGGTAGGACAGTAGAACGTTATACGTATCTATGCCGACATCATCCAAACCGTACGCTAGCGCCCGTTGTCGGAAGATCTCGGCCCACTTCCTGTTAGCCTCGGTCCCGGCCAGTCTCGGCTCCCGGGAGATCAACCTGGAGACGGGCAAAGGCGGAAATCAGGGCCCAGTTTCAGAAAAAAATCTTACGTTTAGGGTCGGACTTCAGTTCGACAAGCAACATGCCAACATTCGATCTTGTCTATTCCTAAGTTAGATTGTTTGGGACTTAAGTTACGGTTTTAAAGAAATTAACCGACCACAGGTCACAGAAATTAACCGACCACGCCTCATCCACATTGCATTCATCCGTTTCACCCGCATTTTCCATTATAACTCTTCATGTTTCATTGTCGGTCAATAGTGTTTTACACTAATGTTACTGTTGAATTGTCTTACCGACGTTAAATAAAATATTTTATTCTATTCTATTCTATTCTATTCTACAGGGCTGAAGGAAAAGACCCAGACACCCGATGACAATTAATGTCAACAGCGGAGAAATTAGGGCAAATGGCTTATTGTCCTTGTCAATAATTGGAGGTATTTTTGAGGTGATATTGTAAAACAATGTCGCTGTTGAAAAGCTAAGATTATCGGTGTGGGGTGGGGGATCCAGGGGGGGGGGGGTCTTTCAGTTGTACCAGGTTCGAAATCACACGCACACCGATAACACTGAAGAACCCTGAAAAACGCATTACTAACTTCATTGGCCAACAAGAAGCATTAGACAAAAAATACTATGATAATTATAGCACTGACTGATAAATAATTTAGGCATACACAGGCGGTTAAACGCCTGTTTAATTAGACATTAACTGATGTCTAGTTAACTACCACAACAGGCAAAGCACCATAAACCCCTGAGAAAAGCTCCTCTTTATGTTTTTACCTTGAACATTCATGTGATCCATGTTTGACAAACAGTTGTCGTTTCTATTGAGATGTTTTCATGCAGCTGCCATCCAAGAGGAAACAGTAAGTAGTTAGGCAAGCCTGATGTTTAGACTGGTGGACGTGTGGGCCCTGCCAAGTGTGAGGACTCAGTGCCGGGGGGAAGAGGTACCTTTAAGTGCCCTTTTAGTTACCTGCCAGGACTGTGGCAGGAAGTATCAAACTATATCATCTTGCTTGTAGCTTTATTATCCACACCCCAGTAATTACTTAAGTTACCAAAAAGACGCCAGCAGGAAGCAAGTAAAGCCAAACCCACGGTCTTGATTTCTTAATATCTAAATCCCACCGTTATAATTACATAAATACCATATGGTGACTTGCATATGTATACAAACCGTAGATTCTCCTCTATGCTCTGGGCACTAATTCCATCCAAAATTTCCTGTTTTATATCCAGATTTGGTGCGGTATCCCGACCTTCTGAGTACCTCCTACTGAACCAGCCAACCGTGAAACCAAGGGCAACCATCACCAAGGGCAACAGGATGAGGAGACTGAGGCGGAAACCTTGCCGCGTCTGTGGGTGAAAGACCGTGTATTGATTGGTATCTGTACTAGCCAGAGATCTCAACCGGATCTAAACAAACTGGGTCATATTAACTTAAAACGACAGATAATGATTTCAGTCGCACACAGGGTGACAGTTCGGGAAGAAATAAAGGAGTTTAGAGTCCCGAGTAATGTCATGGTTGCTAAAGAGATGGACCATTACGTGGAACCTTCATTTTTTATCGAGGAAAGGTCAGTACGTGTACATGTGTAATAACATCGATTTTGACTATACTAACTATATCAACTACTACTAATGCTGTTGCTGTTGTTGCTGCTACTGCCACTACTACTAATGCTGTTGCTGTTGCTACTGCCACTACTGCTACTAATGCTGCTGCTGCTGCTGTTGCTACTACTACTACTACTACTACTACTACTACTACTACTACTACTACTACTACTACTACTACTACTACTACTACTACCACTGCTGCTGCTGATACTGCTGCTACTGCTACTACTACTACTACTACTACTACTACTACTACTACTACTACTATTACTACTACTACTACTACTACTACTACTACTACTACTACTACTACTACTACTACTACTACAACTACTA
>JAAUYG010068278.1_pt1 | contig 12347 bp, 8 predicted proteins | sample 7278091 | NCBI WGS metagenome assembly JAAUYG01 (sample SAMN14350201, study PRJNA611818) | marine sediment metagenome | isolation source: surface marine sediment (0.6m) | place: French Polynesia: Moorea | collected 2018-08
GTAGTAGTAGTAGCAGCAGCAGCAGCAGCAGCAGCAGCAGCAGCAGTAGTAGTAGTAGTAGTAGTAGTAGTAGTAGTAGTAGTAGTAGTAGTAGTAGTAGTAGTAGTAGTAGTAGTTTATTCGGAAAATAAATTCCTGGATGACAATGGAGCCTAAGGCAGTAACCATGGAATAATGAATATAAATGACAATATCAACAACAATGCATAATATATGTCATGGCCATTGCCAACCATTTAGAAAAAAAACTATGATCGTCCTTATAAGTTGCAACCATTATTATGTGTTAAGTAAGCTTCTCTAGATCTGTGTGTATATTGTCCATCTTAGTATAAACACTTTTATATATGTACGCCTTCGCATGCCTTACAATTCTTGCTAATGGTTGCAAACTGTGTTCAGAGAAGGAGGGAAAATGTCCAGTACTGCAATGAAAAAAAAAATGCTGTAGGTATACGTTATGGGTTCACCAATAGTGTAAGATCTTTAGACGTCTAAAAAAAGAAAGTTGCAATTGTTGGATTCCTATAATTTTAAAATCTGACAAACATTACGGCTGTACCAAAAAAAAAAGAAAAAAAAAATCATTTTGGGCCTGGGAGAGCAGGTGTTGGCGGAGGAGGAGGAGGAGGAGGAGGCTGAGGAGGAGTGGTATTAGTAAGGCCATATATCACTATTAAACACTAATGACAAATTATATACGTGGAGTTTAGATGTGCTTTATTTGACCTTGAATTTCATTCACAGGTAAAAAGTCAATGTCGCTAAGATTCTGGGTGGTAGAAGATCTGTCCATTATGCATATATTTGCTGGTGACATATAAGTGTGGGTATCACATGAGGGACTTTGTGGGCAGGCGGGTTTTTCTGCTGTCCGTTGGAATTATTTTCACTCTGCGGAAATATCTGCTAAAATATCTCAAACCAATTCTCTGTTGTGAACCTTCCCTCTGACCCAAGGATGAGATGATTTTTGAGACCAAGGTAATGGTGTGTGTCGGGGCTTCGACATCATGGCCCAATAGTAAGAGATAAGGGGAGAATTTCCAAGTAGCACTGATTGTAACAGCCAAACGGCAAGGGATAGACTACTATATCAGACACCAATTATAGAGTGTCGTGTATGGGGAATCCTACTGAACCTTTAGATTGGACCTTGAGCAATCGTAAAAGGTCATGTTCAAGGTCACTAAGATTTTGAAGGCTTGTATCCCATAAAGAAACCAAATTAGGCCATATGACACCATTGAACACCAGGGGTGCATGAGAGCAGCCTCCCCGTGGCGCGCCCTGGGTATCAGGTCTTGTCGGACATTTTGTTCAGACTTGGCCTGATAGCGATGCTCTCACACAGTGCAGTTCTTAGACAGTGCAGTTCTCAGAGTGAGACTGTAGAACCATAACTTTTTTCTAGTGGATTCTGTGATATCATCATCATCATCTAGTGGACTCACCTGTTTTGGCACTGTATGACCCTTTTGGTGTTGATGTGCCGTTAAACTTTGATATAACCAATCAATCAACCATTGAACACCGCTGATTGAGAGTCCAATTGCAACATCAGATTTGACCTTGAATGACCCTGAAAGTTCAAGGTCAAGGTCACCTGCATTTTGAATGGTAGATGATCGATATATTTCCCGGTATAATTTTATTACTAAGTTTACATGGGTGTGGTGGCATAAGAGAATTTGTCAGCGGGAGGAGTTTTTCGGCTCTTGCAGCTGGGTACCCAACCCGCCCAAATGCTCCATCATAGCGTAACCGCTTCTTTGAATAGGATTCTGCTGAGAACACAGACTCGTCTGCAGGGGCGTTTTCGTTAAGCGCAGCGAGAGCCACCCACTCCCAGGGGTGCTCCTGGATTTAGGAACCGGAGACATGTCTCCACTGTCACAGATGCCATTATGGTGCAGTGAGGTGAAATAAACAAGGGGTGGGAGTACTGGTCATTTGCAATCAGGTCTTTGTGTGCACGGCCTCTCTGGCATTTATGTACATGTGCAGTTTGTACACCGAACATTAATTTTACACAAAAGACAAATCTTGAGGTGTATGGAGGGACTTTGTAGCCCTGGTTTTGTAATACGCGGAACACTGAGATGAGATGAGAGAGAGAGAGAGAGAGAGAGAGAGAGAGAGATGTTTGAAATGTTTGAGACAGCTGCCGGAGCATTTTGGGGTACCCTTTTGTTAACTTGAAAATGTATCCGGATGTGCTATTTATTTGAGCCCGCAGTTCCTTGCCTTCTGACTCAGTCACAACTTGTAAACACTGGCCTCAGCCCTATCTCTGAGATCTATCTTACAGTATCTGTATCCAGGCCGGGTTCCTTGTCCAGACCCCGGCCAGGGTGTCGCCTGGCTGGCAGCCCAGGCCTGATAGCCCAGCCCCCCGGGCAAGGCAGGGGTCGTCCGGTCACTTCCTCCTGGGGAGCCTTCCTGTTTGTACAGCAGAGGAGAAGCACATGGCGGAACCACGGCGATAGGAAGCCAGGATCGGGACATCTCACCTGTAACCGCAGCGGCCTTGGCCCCCACTCACCTACAGCAGACCGCCAAATCAAACGTAACACGAGGTCTGAGATTAGCTGATACCCAAGCTATTTAAACCTCGTATTGCTCGTCTGGTGCCATGGCCTGGGAAAAAGTTGCTGCTTGCAATCAGGCCTGAAATGCTGAAGTTAGAAAAGCCTTATTTTAGACTACCCCGCCATAAAGTAAGAGGTGGCCGAGAGCACGGGCTCGCTTCTGTCGGCAGGTAGCGCTAACAGAAGCCAGGGCAGGGGGCACAGTTGGAAACGGGATCAGGCCCACGGCTTTTCCCGCCAAAAGCTGCGGCTACGGCGGGGCCTCCATTGTGCTTGATCCAGAAGCAGTGACGGCGTTTATGAAGGTAGTAAGGGAAGAGATTGACAGATGTCGGTTATTATCCGACAGTTTGCTTCCAAGGAGTGGCTTTTATAGACAGAGCAGGCATTGAGGCCGTACTCGGAAGGTTATCTGGACTGTGGCCACCGGGATGTTGTTGGTAGTAAACACGCGTAGTCACAGTGGGCGCTGGTTCCTGGTTATACGACGATGAAGCCGCGGGGTGCCTCCTGCTACAGAAATCCAGAGAGACTGTCGCGCGATGAGCCGTGTAAGTGGAGAGGGGAAGGAAAAGGAATCCGGATGCGTAGAGCAGATGTTCTGGATTGACTGACAGGCAGACATCAGTGGCCCACGTGATGTGACTAAGAAAATCTCAGAAATACATCTACGTAAGGTAGAGGTCAAAAGACAAGAGCAAAAAAGCACGTCTTTTGACGTCATACAAAGGACAGTTTAGGTCAGGATACTGACAGTCGGACACCAGATCACAGCAGGAGAAACATACCAAGCAAAGTGTAGTATAGCTGGCATGGAAACAGCACGGGTATTACGTTTACTTTGGCTTTCTTGGATTGGAACTGTAACCTGCCAGTTCGAGGGAAATCGAGCAAGACCTGGAGGTAAAGACATGTCTTAGTAGCAAGAGTAGTAGTAGTAGTAGTAGTAGTAGTAGTAGTAGTAGTAGTAGTAGTAGTAGTAGTGGTGGTAACCGTACACGACTCTACTGTACAGGGTAAGCTCTAACTCTGTGCAGGGTCTGGGTCATGGAACCCCCACCCAGCCTTTCTGAGTGACACTACACAATTCACACAATGTTTGGCAGATGAGATCGGTTTATATTCAGAAAACCACGCGTGCTTCATTGCATCAGATCTTTAATAGCCGAGAAATACTATGCAACGATGAACACCATGTCCAAATACTGGGAAGTGGAACAGGGTTTAGAATCACATGCACATTTTTGACAAGATTAGCTGCATGTACATGTACATGTACGCTCGGCTTCGAACCCACAACTACATTTGCATATGTATATCTGGAGTTTTTACAGCGTAATATCGGTGCAAACGTACTGCCAGAATTTCTAATACTGTATTTTGATAATTCATGAAACCACAAAACCAAGGTCTGAGCTAAGGTTTTAGACAAAGCCGCTTTTGTTAGGTCTTTTTTTTTCTAAGACCTGGTTTTAGTGTTGCCTAGAAACACCTTGACCCCAGGGGCACACAGGGGCTCCTTCTACTGGCTTCTTCCGATATTTTTTTCTTTCCGGAGCCCACTTGAGGATTGAGCGCCTGTGGTAAATATACGGTTGCAGATTTGTAAAAGGAATACTCGTCCGCATGTTTTATGTTCCCTCCATATAATTCAGTGTAAACCATAGACATTTGATTCTTGATTTATGTTATCCACATGGAACAATTAGCTGTCACAATAGGGGTAGAGAAAATAAAGACATCTGAACTATCTGCGATGGCGCAATGTTCGTGATTAACTAATCCCAGTTTTCAGTACAAGATGACTCCCATTGGACAACGTTTCTTTCTGGTTTTATTTCCTTCCCGGAGGGCAGTGTTACAGTAGAAGCAGTAACACGTGTTACACTTGTTTACTTGTTTTGGAAAGGTTCAGCTGCTGCCCTCTTGGAACCAATTGGATGCGCAAGGCCAGTTTGCGTGGAACGATTCATAACTGATGTTAAAGTGTGTCGTTTAAGGACTTCTAGGCTTCAGATACCCCTATCTCTATTACCCAAAATGCTTCTGTTACTCTAAGGACTTGATGTTCTGGCCGGACGTCTCACCATGGTAACAGAGATTGCCCACTACTGAATTACAACGAGATCAGAGATAAGGCCACAACACAGTGGCATTACGTTTCACACAGTAGAATGGAGAAGTTTTTTTTCTCTCAATTTTCACTCCTTTGTCTGATCAGTTGGGACACCGAATACAGGCGAGACTGAAATGTGAATGGCCTTCCACAGAATTGTGAATGAATGTTCACAAAATAACGTGACTGCAACATATTCTGACATAGCAGACCCTGAAAGAGAGCTGCTATTTGCAAGTGCTATACATGTATGTGATATATGTATCTAGGATGTTTTGCTTGAAATTATTAACCAAAACCATGTCTTTGGGATCTCTGAAAGCAATACACGGAAACATGACTGGGGATCAAACTGGAAATCCCCCGTGTATTTATACGGCGACGTGAGCGCCTAATCTGTGCCAAGAGACTGTGAGTTATTTCCTGTCATTACGCCTGGAGCGGGCTGTGATCAGGCATCTTCTGGTAATTACACCTGAGCCGTGACACGTGGCCCTGATCCAGGGGAGTGCTGCTCCCTCCGGCCCTTGCTGTCTGGACTCCATTAGCACAGGCGCCTGCCGGAGACACATATAGAGGTCCTCCAGCCAGTCACAGACCAACCGGAAGTTGCAAATAATTTTGTGTAGAAAATTAAGAAAGACAAGAATGCTCTGAAAAAAATATAGGTTTATTACCTACAGCAAAAAAGAGTGTTTCTTTTCGGCTGGCCAAAAACTGCGAAATTTGTAGATAATGCGCTCCTTACTTGGATGTATGTGTTAAATTTGCAACCTTCAACAGGTCTAGACGCTGGTTTTCGTTATTTACATGTGAGTCGGGGGATATTCCTTTATTTATTTAAAAAATAAAACAAATAGATATATAAATAAATAATTTATAAATAAATACATTTACACAGGCATGTACACGTATGTACCTAATTTTATACGTAGCAAATTACTAGGATGTACTAAGATGAGCGGAATAATCCAGCATAACTGACCCAGAGGAGTACCATGGTCTGTGGCCTTGATTCCCATCAACGAGTCGACATAAGGGATCTTGGATATTCACAGGAAAAATGACATACATGCACACTTTGGTGGGCAATTCGATTTGCTGAGGAGTTATGCACTCGCAGAGACTGCTCGATATACATGAAGGAAATGGTGTCCCTTCTCGAAATGATGTTAACGCGCAAGCATTGAAGCAGGTACATGTACACGTACATGTAGGTACATGTGGACATGTAAAGCAAGCACTAAAGCAGCTCCTTGTTTGACGCCTTTCCAATATTAAGCTGTGCTATGTCCACACAATGCGTCCCTGGGTGGCATCGAGTGAAACACACAATGCCACGGTGAAGAAGATGTTTATGTGTATAAGTATTGTCATCACACGTGTTTCCACTTTGGGCGTCAGCATTGGTTGGCTGCCAGGGGACCGGGGAAGTTGTGCCCAGCGACAGGGTTCATGTAGTAAAAGGACAGAGGTGACACAACACACAGCGGTCCTATTGTGTTCTCACTAATCATGATGACCTCGCACTTTAGTTTTTCTGCCAGGTTTATGGGAATCCCGTCAATCGCACATCGGTCCAGTTTGCGTCTCCACAACAAGTGTTTGGTTACTGATGGATCGCTGTAACTTTTATGCCGGTGGTCTTCATGGATGAAAGAAGCGCGGTAAGACAACGCTGTCAGCACCAGTTGTTAATCGTTTAGCTGATAAATTACGAGGTACGGGAAACGATGGTTGGACAGCTGCTGAGGGGGCGAACTCTTGCAGACACTGCTGCACTGGAAGCAGCCCAACAAGCACCTGACTTTGAATAGAATATATATGTACATAGTTCAAGACGGTGATTCAGAATACAGCGGCATCAGCCATAATACAGCCATAAGAGTAGTCATAAGCTGATGCGACTTTGTTCAGGCACAATGCGCAACGCAATAGTTAACATCTGCACTTTAGTATTGCTCTCCATCCGGCAACTACATGTGCCTGGAGTTTCTACAGATCTACCCACGGGTTCTACCATCTATACTATATAGCGAAAGATAGGACCTTGGCTAAACACCTGTTTGCTTCCACAACTAAAGCTGTTTCGGAATAAGACAGAATTGTAGAAAATAATATTGTACTTTTCTATATTCTTAGAAATCAAGAGTTTTGAGGATGCAGACACGGGGCCATTTAGACACACAGCAACGACTTGAGTTGACAGTACTTTAGTAGTTCTACGTTGACTGCCCGTATTCAATGCCATATGGTAATCCTAGATTTATTAGTCAATAGTGAATGGTTGCTGACATCGGTGGTAAGTCAAAATGTGGTGAGAGGGCGCATTTTGGCACAATTGATGGACATAAAAAGCGAACCTTTGCGAAAGCGAAATTTTGCAGTGCACAGCTTTGCACGAAGTGCTTTTGCCCTCCTCGTGGTTGACTATCTGCTTGCAAGGGTGTGTTTTTCACTTGTCAATCACTTCAGTGTGAGCAACACTACAATGAAGGGAGATCTAGGGTGGGATGTTTGATCCTCTCTCTCTCTCTCTCTCTCTCTCTCTCTCTCATGGTTAGGTTTTGCTTCTGGCCTGCTGGGAACACATCCTGCTTATCATCCCCCATGTGGAGAGACCGGAGACTGGCTTCTGGAGTTTTGCGTCAGTTGTACACACAGCAAGAAAAAAACATGACACTGCCTTACAACCAGATGTGGGCTGGGGTAGGGCGCGTTGCTCCTCAACCTCCCCCCTCCCCCCTCCTCTAGATACCTGCACCCCTCCCACCCATCCCGCGGGTCTTTTTGACATCGCCGTACACTGCAACCGCAAAACCGCACGATCCAGGTAAAACCGTGATCAGCTCCAGCGAATTTCTGGATTCAAACGCTGCCTGCCCCTTTGCCCTCTCTGCTGGTACCTGGGAACGGTGGCGCAGGGAATCCGCCCGCCAGGCTCGAGAGGGTTACTCCAGCCCGTGGCGCCTCCTGACGGAACGCGCTAGAACTAAAGTCATTCAGAAAGAGCGTTCTCCCCCTGTTCCTACCCCGACGTGGGGGCGTTTTACGCATCAAAGTACCGCGGGGGAAGTGGGCATTCGTCAAAGAACCAACCGTATCATAGCAAATGTCAGCATTTGAAGGATGCAATACATAATATTTCTGCTGTGTATCTTCCAAAAATTAGCCGCCCCCCAAGTTATTGCAAGTTTTGCCTTTCTGCGTGCTGGCGTACCTGGTCGCAGTGAGGGCGGCTCGGTACGCTCGGGAGTGTTTTTCCAGACAGACCAGGTAAACACAGCGGCGAGCTGGCGAGAGTTAATGGAACCAGCAGCAGAACGCTGGTCAGCAGCTGACAAACTCAGACCACACGGGTCTGTACGGGAAACAAGACGGCTCTACACCACTGCATGGAAGGCCCCCCTTAAAAATAGGACACAATTGTGTTGGTTGTTGCAAACGTTTCCATGTTTATTCTATACGCTGCTCTTTGTTATACCAGTGAACATTCACCGGCCGTTCTTTTCCCGAGTTCACTTGACCCCACTCGAGATCCTTTCGTAGAAGCAAGTCCTGCAATATAAGGCTACCCTTGCTGCATTTGCTTGATTAATATATGTGCTGACATTCTATTGCTGTATATGCCTATACAATCGATAAAGTTTTATTCTATTCTATTGATTCTATACTATGCCTTTAGTATGTGTGGATGGATTGCACCTCAGCGATGAGCAAGGAAAACAATGCCAGCAGTTCAAATTTTTTGATGGGCAGTTAAAAAATCCACCCAAACAGCACGAACCCATAACATGTACATGTGTACGTTGACGTAGTGCACGGGGGCCCATGGACGGCAACACTTGAAGCAATGGTCGAAATGCACATGTATATAAATCGCCCCTAATGCAAGGCGTGTACAAAAGGCAGTAGAAAAATCTGCGAAGATGCGACTGATTTCACACACACAAAAAAAAAAAACAACAACAAAAACATCCTCGTTCTTTCTGTCTCTCTTAGATTGAGTCAATCTAAGAAAGCAAGAAAGAAAGAAACTTAGAAGTACTGTTACTTAACTTAGTAGACATTTTGTTGTTGAATTCAGTAAGGCAAAATAGCATTCACTCATGTGCTGAAGCCGAAGGAAAGTCAGGAGAAGAAGATGGTTTGCGTCCCTCATTCTGTTGATTGTTGTGTGATATATGTGTTTGCTGGTTAATGGGTGCAATGATAGTAAGACACATGTGCACACATTAGTCATTGGGGATTGTTGTGGTCCATCAACCTCTCAATCATCGTCACTTCCTAGATATCACCCAAGCCCCTTGCTTGCTGTACTCAGACTTCTTTTACAGTACCGTCTACTCACTACAGCAGCTGCTTGCGAAAATACAGAGGTGCCGGTAACCCTACAGTGTCAGTAATTGGGTGTCGACATCAGCTGCTTTCAGGTCATCGAAAACTGGGAGTCGCGGGCTTATCGAGGCTATAAATGGTTGCGAATTTGAAGAGAACGATTTGAAGAGAAACAAATCGGTTCCAATATTACACCATATATATTCGTAATCTATCGCTGGGAAGTCCAGTCTCTTTATCGATTGTAATTTGGAGAGAAAGAAAACGGTTCCAAGCTCAAACTATGAACATAACATGGTTTGCTTTCAGTATGGGCTTTTGTTATATTCTTGAGCGAAAATTTTAAAATAGCTTGAGGGCAAAATGGTCCACCTAAAAAGCTATTGGAAGAAAGTAGTACTGGCGCTGCTGTGGCGCATGTTGGAGAGGTATTTAGTGTCAATGTTTGACTGCTGAACAGTGGATAAAGACACAAAATTCTTTCTGAAACCTATATATTTTTTGAAAAAAAAAGACGTGATCATTTGGCAGGTCCAGTGTAGAAGTTCTATAGAGACCTGATGATTGGTAATGGAATGGAACATTAAACTCCCACCACGTGCACAGTATACAGACAATCAACTGCGAAGGCATGTTTGCTACAGGTATATGTATATGTGGACAGGTACATGTGCAGGACTACCCCCCTAATAAGGCAACCCTGTTTGCTAAAAAAATTATGGACACATTAGAGAGGTGGCCATTGGCAAGAGGGAGAAGTAAATGCATTCATGGTAGCAGCGCCAAAAATGTGCCACCACATTAGAGAGTGTGGCCTGTGTTGAGAGTGGCCAGATGGACTACTGTAACATGTAGCTCGTTTGCCAAAGGATAATGCCCAGTGTCACAGCGTGCAAAACTGGTCCTGTAGATTGAGTAAGCAGGTTCCGCTCCAGATAACCTTGTGATCTCTGTCAAATCTCTGCGAATGGGATGGTAGTGAGTATATGCATGTAGCTGTTGTAACTGAAAGCAGGGATTATGGCGTCTGGATTGGTTGGGGGAGGGGGGGGGGGGTCTCTCCTGAAATTTGTCATGTCAATCTCAGCAGATAGCGCTGCTATCCCGACGAAAGCTGGTATGCCCTGGGGACAGACTAATACCAGACTGAGATTTTCCCCGAGGGACGTGACACACTACGTAGTGACGTCCGGCTTATCTGCAAGATCCAGATTGTTTTCCTAGAATCAATTAAAGCGAATCCTGCTTTGGAGTGACGTGATCGTCTGGGTGTTTCAGGATCCGAAGGTAGTCGTAATATACCTTTCTATGTGTCGTATACCCGGGGTCATATACATGTACATTCGTATGTTCTAGTCATTAACTGGACTGTAGTTAATTGTGTGGGTGTACCGTATACGGGGATACGGGGGGGGGGAGGTGATGGAGGAGGGGCGACGGGGACAGAAAAGGCCACGTGTGCTGTTTCTGGGACTGCGATCTACCAATGTTGGCCACGTCGGCCTCAGCAGACCCTGCACGTGGCCCGGTAATTGCTTAGAGTACTGCCAGTTTGAAGTCGAGTTCCACCGACTCCTCCTTCTGTTTAGCTCCTGTTTATACGGAGCTGTCCGCGTTTTTACCTGGGAGGTGCCACAGAAGAACGCTTTCAAGAGTGCCGGTTTGAAGCGGCCTTTCCGCCGTAGTATCGTTTCTCGGCACTGCCGATGAGAGAGTGTGTACTGAACTGGAAGTGCCTATTCTGACGTAGAGAAAAGGCTTCCGGGACCAGAGTCTTGGTGAATGCTGGAGTCCGGAGTTTGGGCTGGTGTAAGCGATTTCTTTGTTTGTCAGAAGTAGAAAAAAAAGCAAAGAAGGTGCACGAAGATGCAAACGGCATTGTCTAGCACGGACACGGAGGCAGTCGAGCTTATAACACCAACAATTTCTTGTAAACATGTATATGTGGGTATTCTTGAATGTTGCCTTTTAACATGTGGAACCAAACCATTAATTTATCCGCGATAAAATATTCTTAGTACATGTAGCTAATACGTCAGTATCAAATGTATATGTCAGAGAGAGAGAGAGAGAGAGAGAGAGAGAGAGAGAGAGAGTACTCTGGGGTGAGCGTAGCCTACTAGTAGTGCATGTAGTCGGGTGTGCGTAGCGCCACCTAAGGGAACACCCAGGGGAAACAGCGTCTCACCAGGACGACATACTCGTGAACTACATCTGTATCTTACCAGCAACAGAAGAAGTACTCTCCAAATTGATAGTGGATACCAAATACCCGTAATATTTAAAAGTTACTGATATTGTCTGTTTGTGTCGAAAGAGTGTGTTTATTACACCAACATTACATTTGTCATAAATACTGCGGTTTTCTAATGTGCTCTACGCGCGGTATACCTGTATGTACATGTACACGTATTCTGCCTTTAATCTTTACTCTCGTACAATCCATACAGTTGCGTACTAGTAGTACCGAACTGCCCTGTTGTCATATAAATGTGTAGCTTACTTATGGCACACGTGCATCTTTCCTAAATTAAAGTTTGCATGAACCAAGTTTGAAGGTCGCACTAAATTTAGTGAATACATGATGGGGGAAGGTGTCTCTGCAGTATTCTCCAACGTCCAAACACAAGTGAAGTGACACTGTTTATGTTACCAACTCTTATACAACGCCTACATACGAACGACACTATTGAAATTACTTTTTTTGTATAACCCCAATTAGCTTTGGTGGATTTAATTGATGGATATATACAAATAATAACACCCACAATTTGCACATGTTCGATGCTGTAATATCTAGCCATATTCTACCCTCTCTCCCTCAGTTCTCCTCGAGTACTGCGAGGCAGAGACGTTCCAGGCCGCCTGCGGACCCGGGGAGATCATCCTGATGCGTCAAGCCCGCTACGGCCGAATGCGGACTGGACTCTGTGTCATGAGGGACTACGGCTACGTCGGCTGTTCCGCGGATGTCCTGCCACACATGGATCGCCTGTGTTCCGGACGGCGACAGTGCGAGGTCCGGATACCGGATGGGGCACTGGATCAGGCAAATACTTGTCCCAAAGATCTCAAGACTTACTTGGAGGTCCAGTATGACTGCATTGGGGGTGAGTGTTAGGGCACAAATTAATCTGTAAGTAGTAGTGGTGGTTGTGGTGGTAGTAGCAGCAGCAGCAGCAGCAGTAGTAGTAGTAGTAGTAGTAGTAGTAGTAGTAGTAGTAGTAGTAGAAGCAACAGTAGCAGAAGTAGCAGTAGCAGTAGTAGTATTAGTAGCAGCAGCAATAGTAGTAGTAGTAGTA
>JAAUYG010084648.1_pt1 | contig 12347 bp, 4 predicted proteins | sample 7278091 | NCBI WGS metagenome assembly JAAUYG01 (sample SAMN14350201, study PRJNA611818) | marine sediment metagenome | isolation source: surface marine sediment (0.6m) | place: French Polynesia: Moorea | collected 2018-08
AGTAGTAGTAGTGGTAGTAGTAGTTGTAGTAGTAGTAGTAGTTTTAATGATAGTAGTAGTGATAGTAGTAGTAGTAGTAGTAGTAGTAGTAGTAGTAGTAGTAGTAGTAGTAGTAGTAGTAGTTTTAATGATAGTAGTGGTGGTAGTAGTAGTGGTAGTAGGGCAGTAGTAGTAGTGGTAGTACTAGTAGCAGCAGCAGCAGCAGCAGTAGTAGTAGTAGTAGTAGCAGCAGTTACCGTAGTAGTAGTAGTAGTAGTAGTAGTAGTAGTAGTAGCAGTAGTAGTGGTAGTAGTAGTAGTAGTAATAGCAATAGCAGCAGTGGTCAGCGGCAGCAACAGTGACATCAAGTACAATCATGCTGAAGTACCGAGGCTTTCGCTTATTATGCCATAACAAATCTAACCCTAGTTTGTCAAAAGGGAAGCTACATACACACGTGCCTTGAATAGTTGTACATTTAGTTGTAACAGCTTGACATTGCAAGTATATCCGTGTATATGCTCAGCTGCACATCGAATTTTACATGGGACTTTAAGCTACTTTACCATGGCAATACCGTGTCCGATCTTTTACTAAAATTATACTGTTTTGACAGATATCGTTTAATGGGCAGATGGTTTGTACACTAACAACTTAGAGAACTTTTGCCAGATTGTATGAGGTAACCATTTGTTTATCTGTTTGATGTTTGGAACCCTCTGAAAATAAATTATGTTTAAACCAACTAGTATATATAGCTTAAAAGCACTCATCTGCTTGAAAGGCATTTGCCAAGGTCCTTGTTTCATTTTTTGGGCCTTCTGTTCGCACACAATAGCGATGAATTAATAACTATATGGATGTAGACACTTATGCTCGCCGATATGCATCTGCTGAGTCATTTATACATATTTCCCTCTAAGTACTGAGGCACTTGTGTTGCGGTGGTTGCTTCCGGCACCAGGCAGCTTCCCTTCAGGGCAGCTGCCTCTCAGTATTTACAGATTCAGCCATCAGCCGGAACATCTCGCCTAATACAATTGGATGATCTGTCACTAGTTGTCTGCTGATTTCCTCCCTCTTGGTCCTCACATGGAGCTCTTTATACGTCCTTGGCAATTCTGACGGAGCTGCTCGCTGCATTCCGTGTGTACTTATCCAGATTGTCAAAGCCAGTGTTTGCTTTAGATTTAGGACCCTGTCATTTATAAAGACATATCCAATATGGAGGCTTTATCCCCAACGCTTCGCTCAGATGTGGCAGGCTCCGCCTGACACAAGAGCTGTAGAACACGGAGCAGATAAGTCCAACATACGTCTTTGGACGAATTTGTCCGGTCAGGTGCTCTTGGAAATGATGCATTGCAGTCGTGTGCTATTCATTTCTTTTTCTCGAGATGCCCCCAAGAGGAGGGGTCTGTTTAATGGGCGGGAAATTTAATTCTGTAAGAGCATAGTGCCAGTCACTATATTCACTATCAGCCCAGGGTATTCTCTTAACCATGTACTTCGTGCACTCTATGAACTCGTTCGCGTGCGTTGACTAATGGGTCGAATGAAGGATGAACTCTTATACCGGAAAACGTACCGGCGAGCCCAGTCCAGAGCAATAACCCATTCTCACGCTCATAATAGATGTAACCCACCCACCCCTCCATCAGGATTCTGGCCGATGAAGTACCTTGCAGGTTCACCGATTCCAAATCATTTTTTTTTTGTAATCGAGCGGACGCTGGTTAAACACGAGCTTCACTCGTATTTCAAGAGACACTTCATGAACAGCATAGGGATGTGCATCTCCCGTTCATCTACTGGTGCCCAAGACAGCATAAGTGTGACAATCCTTGTAAATCTAACCACGTTGTCTGCCATAAGGCCGTAACAACAGGCGGATGTACACGGTGCTTTATATCTTCATCGTTTTATCTAACATGGAAATCCCATTGCTTCAATTCGATAAATACCGACTCCACCTTTTGTAGAGCTGAAGGGAATTGATGATAAAACGTGCCAGCAAGATTAGAGAACAATGCCACACAATACAGACGGATAACATTGGGAGATTGATTCAAGGGATATAAACAATACCTTTCTGCTATTGAGCTATAGCCAGTAGGGGATAGTAAAGCTGCCAAACATGGCATTGTGGCAAGACAGACTCCCTATTATCGCTCGGGATATACATGTGCAGGCTTAATACATAAAACTTCAGCACGCGGGTGGTGCATGGAGAGTCTTCTGTTAGAACCATGGTGATGCCTATTATGGTGACTCTTTATCGGGATCCATTCTTACTCAATGAAGCTTATTCTTGGTGTCGCGCGGGTTTACTTTCTTTCTTTCTTTCTTGGTTGACCTGATAGGTATACATGTATGTGTGCTCCTGTGTGCGACGCAAGTCAGCGAGAAAGAAAAAGCCCGATCGATAAATGTATTGAATTATTTGTAAACTTTATTTAGACATTATAATCCCACTTGCAAATGTGAAGATTTTCTTCGATAAATAAATTTAGTTTCTAACATTCGACCTTCGCACGTACATAATAAAACTTCTCTCTGGGGGATGCGAAAACAATTCCTGCTGATGTGTTGCGCTAAACTACAGACATGTACGTGCATGTTTGGTTAAGATAAATATACAAAGCCTTAAAAGCACGAGAAGAGCACCTTTTGCCCGCCAGCGTACTAACGGTTATACCCCTTTTCAAAAGACCTTCTGTCTTCCTTCTTATTATGTTATTATGCGTGGGGCTTTTCAAAAAGCCAGCGTATTCTGGTCTGCCATTGTATGTTATTACCAGATCTCCGACGTGATCATTGCTAAATCAAAATTATAAAAAAGTACCTCTTCAGAAATTTCTGACCGAGAGAGGACTGACTCTGTACTTGTAAATGTTTAGCAGTATATTGAGGATGTAGGTCTATGTTACATTTATTAAAGGTCAAATGTCAGGGTCCAATGCATTTTTGAAACAAGACACATGTACCACCAACGGACTATAAAAACATTTTGACATTGGTTGTTACATGATATCGTGGTCCTTACACACTTTGAAAAAGTGTTGAAAGTGTGATATTTGACCTTTTAACTGCTAAAATACACACTTTTGCTTGTCGGCTGCATGTGCAAGTACAATAACTAAAGGCATTTCTGCAGAGTAGTTGAACTTCTCAATAGGTGTATATATACGTATACATGGGGGCTGGGATTTACTGATAGACTAGCTGTCGCAAAGTTTAGTGAAGATTTGTTTACTTTCAACCCCAAACCCAAAAATTAATGCGACGGTATACATGTAGATCTTCCAATTGTTGGATGAAATTGTTAGCATCAAAGGGACACTTCTTTAGAAAGTGTGTGCCGAATATATATTGTGAGTCATGCTGATCCAGTACCTTTTGCAGACAGAATCTGGAAAGATACTGGTTTTGTACCGAACTTCGTGCATTATGCAAAAACAAAAACCTATAAAAACGTGTACATGTGTCAGGCTCTTTTGTGTCATGCGCTTGGCTAAATACTGCAGAAATCCCCCTGTAGCACACTTCTGGGTACTGCATTGGCTGTCTGTTGCTTTCTGCCTTTCTTCCTTTCTTTTTTCCGGAAGTCCCCATGCTAATTAATATTCCCCCGCTCTGTCTTTGGAAGCGAAGCTCAAGATGAATATTACATAACGGCCAGGCGTGGATGGAGAAGCCTGTGCTGTATACGTCTCACATGTTCAGGAACAACATGTAAATTAACGCTGTTAGCTGATGTAAATTATCGTGGTGGAGAACGCTGGTGACACGTGCACCATAAAACTGACGGATGGTTTGGGACAAGGGGCAACTACGGTCATTATCATGGCAAACCGACGGTGAAGGAATCCTCCACCTCCATCCCAACCCGAGATCGACAATCTCCGTACGATCGCTACGTAGAATAGAATATAGTAGAATAGAATAGATTAGAATAGAACAGAGTCCACGAACGTCTACGTGGTGTGTTTGGGGCTCTTTTTCACCCACGAAGTTTTCATCTCGAACATATTATATGTACGCTGTATGTATCTGTACGCTGCATGTACGCTGCATCGAATGTATCTACGATGTTCCACGAAGTTTTCACCTCGAACATATTGTATGTATGCTGCAATATCCGTTCTGTTTTGCCCCAGGAGTGAAGTCGACTTTTTCTTCTTTTATTCGTGAGTCATAGACACATCATACTGTCTCATAGTTTCAAGTAACAGACCCCTTTTTCCGCTAATGTAATTCTTTCTTTTTCTTCTTGTTTCACCCGAAGGAAGTTCCTTACCTTTATATTGCTAACGTGCTACCGGGAAAAAGATCGAACATCTATCTCCAAGATGATACCAGATACTGAAGATGATATCAGATACTGAAATTGCCAATTGATTTTTGCACAAACTACCACTCCGCACCTACCCATCCCACCATCACCACTACAACATCTTCCCCCACCCCTACCTCCACCCCACCCCTCCATGGACATGGATCTTGTAATCCTGTGTGTAGCCTCAAATCTAAGAAATAAAAAATAATATCCTGGTACGGATGATTATGTAATGCCCTAATTATGTACATATCCCGTGGCAGATTGACCTGGCATTTTGGAGGCGGTCAGATTTGGCGCCGGGATGCGTACTATGGGATCCAGAAGGAACGTTCTGGAGACTCATTGATCATACTCGAGTTGAGGCAAGTTTGGGATCTCGTGGAGGTATCAATTGATCAAGGCAAAAGTAAACAGCGATAGACCCATGGATACCCCCCACCCTCACGCCCACCCCCTCGGGTTATCGTTGGCGATCTCGATCTGAGCGACTCCCGTGGCGGCTTACCCACCCGCTGGGCTTGCTGTGGGAAAAATTCAGAAAATGAAATGGTTATTGATATCACTACGTGAGGAGTTGTTTATGGACAGAGAAAGATACATAAAACTGAATTGATTTGACATATAAACAGCAGGTTTTGTGACAGTCTTTTTATACCTACTGCCATGTATTACACAAATGAGTATTACAGGTACCTATCGCGTGCGAGTAATCTGCTGCGATCAGCGTGTTATTCTTGGGCTGACGTTGGCAGGCTGTGTTTGCCACTTCATGGTCTAATAAAAGCCCCTATGTGCAGTATATTGAGCTTGCTATTTGGATGTCGGGTTATTTCCTGGCGAAGGAACCAGGCAAGGTCACCACATTTGCTCTAGACGACTGTCCCAAGAAACTCGGTCCCCGGACCAGGGTAGGATATGGTCCAGTCGACATTTTGTGTTTTGCACCATGTGTAATATGGTCCAGTCGACATTTTGTGTTTTACACCATGTGTAATTTGTGTTATAGACATGATCAATATGGTCAATACTGAACAAGATCTATTTTCTTATAAACGTTTGTTTCTGCATGGAGCCTAAAATACCAATGATGATGCTTCATCCTCATAATATTACATCCCAGGGTTTAAGGTTGTATAACCTGATGCTGCGGAAGCGCCTACTTTTCTTCCTGTACTTATGCCATCCATCAGATCCTATATTAGGAGACACGCAGGTTCTCACTATCTACTCTCGTATTTTATATGTTAGCCGACGATTATCCAGTCACTAGAACTATACAGTTTCAGAGCTTTTACCCAAGCTCAAGAAACTAGAGTCCCATGATTTTGTGTTTGCTTGTTTCATGTCTTCGTTCAGCAGCGTTGTATATAATCGCTTTATACTTCCAGCTATAGGCCTATTGCTTCTCGGCTCTTTCTGTATAACATATAAATTCGTACAAGCTCAAGGGCCAAGATCTCGTCAAGACGGCCTTGCGTTGCTTTCTTATGGTTTCTCCCTCCCCGAGTCTGACTAATGATCAGCACCTTTCCCGCTGACGTGTACGGATGTTGCCTTTTTAGAAAGACACAACGAAACCTGGGTCAAATATCCGGCGTGTCGAGCTCGCAGAGCGCCCCCTATTTCCGCTCAGGTGCCAAATCACCGTCTGCGAAACTGGCGTCTGCCAGTCAAAATCTCCGTCGGTACTGTACTGGCTTCTCCCTAACGACCATCATCTAAGATAAGTGTAGCTTGAACGTGTTGGAAAGTCAGTGTGTTTCCTTGGATTGAAAGAGCTTTCCGATAGCTTAGTCGCACGAACGTGTTCCAGTCTTCTATATAAAGTCTTGGTACCCTATGTCACGAAAATATATACATCACATTTTGTTTCCTCCGTCGCAAAACATTATGTAATATGGGCCCAGTAGATTTACTTTATCAAAATAAAAAAAAAAACGTAATAAATTACACAGTGGCAGAGATGCGTTTTGTCTTGATAATTTTACACATAAACGTATTTTATTTAAGCTCTATGGTCCTTTTAGCCCTATACGATTCGTCCAGTTGATCCGCCCGATCCAAGAATGGCAGAATGTTAGCGGACATGCATCCAAAGCGTGGTGGTCCACTCGGCTATGATATATCACGGTATCACATGGTATATCCCAGTCAATGCGCCACTGACTTCCTGTCTTTTTTCTAAATATTTGTTGTGTGGGGAATTCGAACCCATACATTTTTTCCCTTAAAGAAAAGCCGGAAAAGTGCGTTGTGATAGGGCACAGAAGCCCAGCACGCAAACCACTAGGCCGCGGAGGCAGTTGATTCTAGCGATTCTTCTGGCGGTGTGCATCCGTGCATGTTGGGGTATACACATGCCATTGTGGCTCACTGGTGGGATACCGTGATCTCACAACCCAATGGAACACTACTCTTCGGGGTATGTGTCCACTATTGTTCTACCAACAGATATTGTTGGATTAGCTGCGCCTTGCTACACGGTTCATTTGGCATGATAAACACACAAAAGCATTTATTTAGAGGTATCTTTTACAGTAGACAAAATAACACGCCATGAACAGGCTATAGGAACATCTTTCTTGACAAGGAACCTTGCAACACGCACTTAAACGCTTTCTTTTTGCTTCCGACAAAAGAAAGCTTAAGTTGCTGCACGCTATGGATGCAGTTCTGTCGTGCGAAGCAGTGACTACAGGTTTAAGTTTTATGCTGTACTCATTGACTATTAACGCCAAAAGCATTTGTGCTTTGCGTTCTTTACCTCACTATCAAGAGTCACTAACACCGTCTGCTGTAATTGCAATCAGGATTGATCCCTAGTAACACCGACCCCGAACTTGATTCTATTTCTCGCCTCTTTTTTATATTTTGGGGCAGGGGCTCGGATATCCTAAACACGCACTTCCGCAATGCTGCCACCTCAATAAAGAAGGCTCATTAGGATGCATAAGCACCGCGTTTCCTGGCCCGGTGCCATAACTTTACTCCCCCTTCTATATAATGTAAGACAAGAGTCGCTAGTGTAAATATTTTTGTAGCCAACCCTAATTTGGCTGCAGTGTCTCTCTCTCTCTCTCCCTTCCCATGTCATCCCAGCCAACGTCTACACATGCACGGTGTTCCAGACTCGGGGATTACAGGACGGACGCCAGTTTCCATTTCGGGATCGATACAGGAACGAGAACACAGACATGGGGGAGGGGAGGGAGGGGGAGGCGGTTAGTGTTGACCGAGCGGCTGATTGAAGGCACTGTTTGGAGGGAGGGAATAATTAAGGTCACTTTCTGATCTCCGTCCCGACCAGAAGCCATCTGGCCATCCGGTCCTAGGCAAGGGAACTAGTCGGCAGGCATGTGGAGCGATGGGTGGAGCTTTTTGGCCGCTTGGTATGTCGCTCGGGAAAACGGAAAATTGGTTGTGCTTACTGTAGAAGTTGTGGCGGTTAACGGGAAGGTCGGGCTGACTAACTAGGCTTTATATGCCGAGACATCTCTGTTGCATCCCCAACGGTATGCCCCTCATTACCAAACATGTTCCCTAGTATTGAGGACACCGAGGCTCCAATGTATGCAGGTGTCCATTGTTAAGCCAAAATTTCGACTGCTGGTGTGGTTATTTCAGTATTTGGCCAAACGTCAACTACATGAGATGTATTTGCTTGTATTAGACCAGAGTTGGGGTTCGCGAAAATACTTAAAGCCTAGGTTTTGACTTAAGTCACCAATACTTAAAGCCTAGGTTTTGACTTAAGTCACCAATACTTAAAGCCTAGGTTTTGACTTAAGTCACCAATCTGAGCAACGTGATTGGCTAAGAATCGGACTTAGGTCAAATCTTAGACTTAAGTAATTTCTGGAACTCCACCGCGAGTGTATATCAAGTAAAATGGCGGCCTTTAAGTGTTTAAAACAACCATAAGTGTTTGAAACAACCATAAATTATTTTTATGAAGTGTACTCAGACAATATTAAACCGCTGAACTACAGAGGCTACAGGTACCGAAGTTGTATACAGACAAATGAATATAGCACAATCTGTAGTCATCCAGTTTATTCTTGATATGTTTTAATGCAGCAAATAAACTAGAATAAATTTCCTGATGAAAATGAGCAGGAAATTTGCATTTAAACGAAATGACAAACTCTAATGGACAAAAAAATCAGGTCGAACACTTGCAACACAAAGTTTATTATTGATTGTCAAAAAAAGGAACTCTATACTAGATTTAAAATATTACGAACACTTCGTTGATCAAGGCGATGCATACATGGTTCTTTTGCTATATATCGTTCTTCGCTTATCTTCCAAAGGTCCTCGGGGTTTCGCTGAAAGCGAGCCTGTAAAGCCGCGATAAATTACGGCCTACACCTTCAGGCACTGCATCCCAGCAGAAAAATTACATTGTGGCTGTCCAGTATTTCGTCGTCGTGCAAGACGTATAACATAGGAGGTTTACAGGAAGAAAACTATTCTTTCACAATGGTCTAATGTCCGCAGGGAATATTACAGCATTTATCATAACAAACAGGCCAGCTTCCGGGAGGCTGAAATAAATGGCAGAACAATATTCCAGGGCACGAGAGTACAAACTTGTAAGGCTTAAGCCTTACTACGACTAAAATTAATGTGCATGTACCTTGGCCATACCACTAATGATGGTTCTGACGTTTTTCTCTGCTGACCGTTTTTCGAATCCAACCCTGTACATGTACATGTGTTATATTCAGCCTAATTCCAGTATAAAAACGGGAAACCGAATTGTGGAAGGTTTTGTGCTTTTGCGAAAAGTATGAGAATTTCAACAATCCTGGGTTTCAATCTGCATGCATATACTGCCAGTGTCTGTTCTGTTAATAATTGTATTTAATAATTGCTTTTCACTGTAGTACAAACGTACAATCTCCAACAATATACTGAACTTGAAAATTCCTATATTTTTATACTACACGTGGTAAACAAATCGATAACAACTATACAATCACTAACCACACTGAAAACACCACTATCACAATGGGGCTATGGCAGTTTTGACGATGGGATACACCAATATCATCACTATCTTATACCGGCTGTAGGGTCCTTGCGTTCAGTTTTCTGTCCAAGCGTTCATTTGTGATCTTTCGTTTAATAACGGTAGAAAAGTTAAATTTGTATTTCACTCCTGTATAATCGTGCAAAAGAGACCAGACCGAACTCCAAAATATTGGAACTGGGAAATTCCTTCACTGAACTTCACACTATGTATGTAGTGTGGTGAGCAAATTGACGCCAAAGATTGAATGGACGTATGACGTCCACCCTCCCAGTATTCTTCCCAGTCTGTTCATTTGACATGTTTCCTTTAATCGAAGATAATAATTCACATTACACTGTAGTACAAAGGTACAAAAGGGACCAAACTCCCAACTGTAGAAGTCGAAATTTCCTTCATTAAAGTCCACACTATGGGTGGTAAACAAATTCACGTTTTGGATTGAAAAGACAACCACTTAAAACGCCACGGCCAGCATAGGGCAATGGTTATTTCAAGGAAAGAATGCAAAAAAAGTATGAGCACCACTTTTCTTTGGCTTTATTGTAGAGTCTGTGGGGTCCAGGCGTTCGGAAGAGGAGCGGTTGCTGGCATACCTGTTCGAACACTACAATCCCGCCGCCAGACCTGTCATCAACTCCAACCAGACTGTGCCGGTAGACATGCAGTTCAGCCTCCTGCACATCCAGGATCTGGTAAGCGTGCGAAAATTACAGGGAGCCACAAGTGTAGTAGCCGGAAAACACGAGGTGACTCGCAAGACCTCATATTTAAGGGGATCGCGGTGGATGGATGGTAGCATTAATACTAAGTGTAGTAGAAATGGAGAGGGGAAGCATGTAAAGGCGCCTTTGACATGGGCAGTGCAGCTTTTCAATTAGAAGTTTGTATATGAGACTTTGAACCATGGCCCAGTAGCAAAAGTGGAAAACAGGAGGCATGAGTCATGTGGGGGCGCGTGTCCTTTTGGTGCCACTGGGGTTAAATGTCCGCCTGTTTGCTTCTAAGAAAGGCCTGTTATTATCTGGGGCTTAAAGCCCCAGATAATAACAGGCACCTGGTAGTGTTTAAACGTGCTTTACAACGTAGGTGGCCTATATATGTCGTGTCTGCGGAGGTGATGGCGAATGTTATTTACCTGTTATTTTCGTGATTACTGAGTTACCAAAATCGGGCCTTAGAGGAATAATATACGTGTACATGGTACCAACCTTGGGGTTAAAGGGAATACACGCTTTCCAACTTGTCCATCAACACACATAAACAGTGTTGTGCTTCACCCTACCGCCCGATCGCAACTAAAAACGAAAACGATTCCATGTAGATTTATTCTCTCTTTCCAGGACGTTAGAAGTCAGATTTTGACGGCCACTGGACTGCTAATTTTGGTATGTTTGCTGGATAACGTGATCGATGCAGTTACCTGTATGAATATAATATTCGCCGTAAACATGCTAAAAGTACGGTGGCTGATACTTCCCACATATTTTTTTTCTGGAATTAGCAACGCGTTTGGAATATTAACGTGTTTGAATAATAGCAACACGTTTCAAACATTTAAAACGCGTTTGAAACATTATCAACGCGTTTTAAATATTATACACGTGTTTTGAATATTAGCAACACGTTTGAAAAATTTAAAACGCGTTTAAAACATTAGCAACGCGTTTTAAATATTATAAACGTGTTTTGAATATTAGCAACATGTTTGAAACATTTAAAATGCATTTGAAACATTATCAAAGTCTTTTAAATATTATAAACGTGTTTAGTATAGACTGCTCCCAAGAAGTAAAGTTAGTCCGTTCTCATGTTTTTTCTATCACTTACACTTTGCCATGTAGTAAACTTCGTTCGAAGTCAACAAAATTATCTATTCTCTTCTTCTCGAGCCTCCACATACTGATTAAACATTACATGTAATACATTGTCATGTTGTCCAATGAACTACCGGGGCTGTTGCAAATTGCCTACAAGAGGCAGCCTGACTCCAGCTTTGACAACCACAAAAAAAATCGCACAAATTTGTGTAATTTAAATTTAAGGCATACCAAAATGTGTGTGGGTTAGAAATCAGCGGTGTTTTTCTCTCCGTCAGTCGTGGAAGGACGAACGTCTGAGATGGCGTCCTGCAGACTATAATCTTAACGACGTGGTGGTAGAAGGCAGGAACCTGTGGGTGCCCGAGTTTGCTGTTATTAATGGGTGAGTATAAGACGAAGTCGGGGACATATTGATATACCTGCTGCCTCCTTCGGGTCTATGCAAACGTATGAAGCCGGAGTGTCTCTCTGGGGAAAGTGCCCGTGAGCTCTATGCTCTACCGCGGAAGGGTGTATTGCTGACAGAAAAGGCTGATAAAGTCACGTTACGATGGCTACATGGAGGCCTACGTCGATTTCAGGCAGGGGAGACAAAGACGGACATTAAAAACCTTAACATACATGCCATGCTACATGTCCACGCCTCGGTCGTCCCCTCTCCAGATGCCTCCCTGTTCTTGTGCTATGGTTCGTGGTGTCGTCCTCTATATGCTCGCATGTATGATGCGTACATTACACAGGCACAAAGCACCATTTGTCACATCAAAGGTGACAGGACACTAACGAACGACATTGTCACCTTTCTCCATTCTCTCTGTTCAACTGCATTTGATGTATTGGTACGTAAATGCAGAAGCAACGCAACACATAAAATTCATCTATTTTCACCAATTATGTTAACAGGTTGAACGACGTAAACCACAAATCCCTCTTGCTCTCTCTCTCTCTCTCTCTCTCTCTCTCTCTCTCTCTCTCTCTCTCTCTCACTCTATAACTCTCTCACTCTCTCTCTATCACTCTCTATAAAAATATAATTTATATTTTTTCAAAAATTTTTTTTATTGTTTTATATTCTTATAAAAAAAATAAATATATCTCTCTCTCTCTCTCTCTCTCTCTCTCTCTCTCTCTCTCTCTCTCTCTCTCTCTCTCTCTCTCTCTCTCTCTC
>JAAUYG010058267.1_pt1 | contig 12345 bp, 11 predicted proteins | sample 7278091 | NCBI WGS metagenome assembly JAAUYG01 (sample SAMN14350201, study PRJNA611818) | marine sediment metagenome | isolation source: surface marine sediment (0.6m) | place: French Polynesia: Moorea | collected 2018-08
ATTTCTCAACAAGCGCACCACAGATATTTGTCAAACTTCACACATAGACTTTCTATGTCATACCCTTGGTGATGGAAAGAAAAAAATATACTTGACACCCTCGCTTTAAATCCTATTGATACCTAGTTGTCCTAGGTTCAGCCATGGATCAGGGTAACTGGTCATGGTTTTATAGCAGAGAGGCTATGGCTGGAGTTTGTTGTGTAATGGTCATCAGTCATGCTGGCATCCATATGGCCCACGCTACTTCCCCATATTAGCCACCTGTCATCTGTGCAGAAAGGGGCCTGAAACAGACTTCTGTCGTTTCCTAGAAACCTCCATGTGTCCCATTATACATTGATTACCAATAATTAGTCAACATTGAGTGATGATTGCAGGCTCTTCATCTGTGGCAAGGCATCGATGTGACTGCCAGAATGGTCTGTTTCTGATCCCTGACTATCCTGTAAGGTACTTGAGACAGGGGGTGGGGGCTGCATTTCATGCATGAAGAGTGACAGTCTTTTGATGAGGGAAGCTATTTTCTTCTACCAAAGTGGGAAATGCATTGTGGCAGTTACTTTTGATGGCCTTTTATTTGGGTGAGAGAAATTCTGCGTTCGTATTGATCCACAGGTTCAAGCTGCGGCGGTGGGTATGATGGAGACGCTGCTTACGTCAGTGCCAGAGAAATGACATGGGGTGCTGAATATGGCAGCTGAGGGATTAAAAAAGCATTCGATGTCTGGCAGGTTGAGAACTGGGCATTTTTTTCCACAACTGCTTTGCCTACCTAAACTAATTGTTAGGCGGGGCGAATCTAAAACACATCTGGAATCAGGGACATCTATACATATTATCATGATTCCCGGTATACATGATCTTGTATGTCGTCTTGTATATACATGATATACACGTACGTACTGTGTAGATATACAGTGGTCCCTCTCTTAAAGGCCACTCTCACGAGAGGCCACCCCTCTTATGAGGCCAGAATTTTTTGTCCTCACTACTACAAAGTCAATAGATTTCTCCCTCTCACCAAAGGCCACCTCTCTTATGTGGCCACAATTTGTTCGCAAATAGGGTGGCCTTATAAGAGGGGGACTACTGTATTTCTACATGCTGAAACACCATGAACCACCGTGTTAATGCATTTAATTGTGCTGTAATTGTGCCAATTATCAGCTTAAAATATTTTAATGTTTCTTGACTTTTGTGCTGAAAAAAAAACAAGCAAAATAACTTCAAAATCTGGACATGCGGATGTGATTGAGATTTCCGAAAGCAGTAAAAAAATTCCTGTCCCACCCTCCATCAACCATGTCTCATGTATGGACTAGTAGAGTAGTTGTTTGCTTCACTAAACTGGTGATGTAGAATAGCAAGGTTTTCCCACCGTTCTCATCTACATATTACATGTACGGACCATTTTTAGCTTGCCACTAGCAACTGGAATAATCTGAACTTACTGCATGTTTTTCATCCTTAAACAATCTCAGTATCTAATGGACACACACGCCCCACTAGCAATAAACATAGCACCAGCTGAATGGCAAATTCGTGCTAAATGCCTACCACAATATCAAAAGATCATTAAGAAATGGCATAATCTGCGAGCGATACATGTATTCGCATCCTATTTTAGCCACCGCACATGCATGAATTGCCCAGTTACTTTTAAAGAAAATGTTGACGTGGTTTCCTTTACAGTATATGCACGTGTTTACTAGTACATTGTGTACTATCAGGTCATGGGTACTGGCCCGGCTGGGAGGCTTCACTACAGAAATTATTAGACGCACATGCAATACCTTGCCATTGTGCACTGCAGTGGTTCTATTAGGATGAACATGGTATCTGTCTGACAGGGTATATTGATTTTCATCTGGTTATCTAGATATATATAGTAAATTGAGGTGGTGATGAAGCAGTCATTACAGAGTTGAGCCATTTACAATCAGATTTACTGATTTACAGGAATGAATATTTGCATAAGTACACAATGCATGCAACCATAGACTTAAATTCCTGAATAATTAAATATTGCCTATTTAGCCTACCATGACATGTGTCCACTAGTGCATGACCAGACCGGAAACAAAGAACATTTCATGGATCGTTTAATTTGGACTGACTGGACACATGGGAGACAAAGGCCGCGGCACTGACCATCATCGCCATGGTGATAGACGGCCATGTACAATTGGTTTGCTGTCACTAGGGAAGGGTGTGACATGTGTGACGGGAAGACCATGCATTGATAGCTGGTCAGTGGGAAGTGGGCATTCATCATGACATAAGGCAACTGCGGATATACAGTATATCGACTCGAGGTAACATGGCTAGTGCGGTATCATGAGTATGCTAAATCTGAGGACTGGGACCCTTTCTCATTTATGCCTCTTACCTCGGTTTACCCATCCAAAGCTATTGCTTACCATGCTTACCGGTACATGTATCTGTTGAAGGGCCTCCTCCGCGCGGTCTGTATTTGTTTGAACACTGTGTCTTCTTGTGCAGTGTGCTGTTCTCAGTTGACCATGTTACAGTCATTTCTATATACCATCTACATGTTTTTATACATGTTATACAGATACTCTATGTTTGTACCATACATCCTGTATGACACTTGTATACAGTAGAACCTGTCTTCAAAGACCACCCCATGGGCCACAAAAATGTGGTCTGTCAAGACAGGTGGTCTCTGGTGACAGGCTCAGTTATATTGAAATGTAGGTCCTTCTGCCAAAAATGTGTGGTCTTTCAAGACATGAAGTCTGTCATAGCAGTGGTCTCTCAAGACAGGTTTCACTGTACTGTGTGCATGTTTGGGCCCTGCATCGATCATGTGTTGATCATTACTTTCTTCTGGAATCGGTCTTGGGTTCCAAAATCATGAATGACACCCCTTTACTAGTAACTTATGTAAGGTGACCCTCAAAAATTCTCTCGAAGTGAACTGAAGTGATTCCAATGTTATGTAGAGTCATAATATGTTCGACATGTAGGTGCTTGCAAACGTGACTAAAGTGATGCATATAACTACCATGACCATGATGACTACAAGGCCAAATCTGCCATGCTTCCTTCATAATTTCAGCAATTAAATACATATCATTAAACATGCTAAACCTTAAATAGCTAAACAGGCCAAGACAAAACATGTTTCTTGGAAAATTACTTGCATTGTGTATTATGTTGTGTTGAATACTGGTAGCGTCTTTGTTTCATCCTAAGTGGCATGCCATCACATTGTGCAGGCTGCCGGTATTGACACCCGGACCACTTTATTGGGTCCCCCCCTCCCCTTCTCCATTCCCCACCCCATATCCAATGATATCTCCCCTTTTACCCCTCTCCCCAATATAATATTGATCAGTATTGATCATTGTTATGCTATTCCGCTTGGCATTGCCTCGGAGCCTCCCCCTCTAGTGGCCGATGACTGCATTGCTGCGGAGGACAATCCCTCCAAGGGTAAAATCACAGTCCTATCCTACATAGCAGCAGAGGCAGCGGCGGTAGCAGCAGAAGCAGCGGCGTCACTTGTGTGGGTCGAGTCACTCTGCAGCCAGCCGACTCCCATCTTTTAAGGAAAGCTACTGTCTTGAGGCAAAGCCGCCGGTACTAGGGGCTAGAAGTTGTGTGTGAGAGGCAATAGCAGGTCCTGACTGCACCATGTGGGTGCTCTGACGGACTTCCAGGATGGAATTGAGCAAATGAGCCGCTGTCAAGCTTGAATATTGATGCCTCTATCTTTTCACCAACCAAGTGTCGTGGATACTGTTCCTTAATCCCGCTGTTGTCTGTCTGGATGGTCCTGGCCACTCAGTGACCACCACATTGGATCCCCTCCGAGTCTGCTTCTATAACGAAGATTTGTCATTCGTGCAGGATACTATCGCGCCGGTTTTGGATATTTTGTGTTAGAGCTTACACAGGAAACTATAGGCCATGGTGGGTGCTTAAACAGGCTTAGTGTGCCTGCATGTTGTCTGTTATGTTATGTATAACATATAAATGCAAACTTCATTCTAAGTTGTCCGCAGCGGCAGGCCTTCATAAGCTTGAGTTCATCTGGTGTTGTATCGTACAGTCATTGAATTGTGATTTTCGGTAGCCCCATTTGGTAGTGCCTCACACTCCAGTTTAGCCTGGAGACATCTCGTTTCCAGCTGATACACTTTTGAACAGTGGTCAGTGTACTGTAGGATTATAAACAGCAACATGTATAGTAGGTACATCATGTAAGTACATTACCGCACACATCTTTCTGCTTGTGCACATTCACAGTTATTTGTAACACACCGACACTTTACACATGTTACAACACATTGCCCAGGTTGCGTGTGAAGATGACCCTATTGAGATTCAACGCATTTATACAAGAATTAATGAACTGTTTCATTAGCTATATTTTGTATGAAATAACCACTGGAAAAGCAGGCATGACCTTCCAGACAGATAGCGAAAATGCTACCAGCTAATCTGAACTCTCTCAAAAAAATACTATTAGATGGCTGTCCAACACACACACACAAATAAAACACACAAAACATAGCTATGTTTTGGCCTTACTACATTTGCTCAGCATTGTACGGGGATAATCAACTGCTAGTTATGATTGTTTTGTATATGTCTGGCTATAACTGTATAGTGTCAGTACAGCCATATATCACTACACATGTATATGGGCTGCTATATATGTAGGATGTTGCTACTTTTCTTGCAGTACCATAATGTGGGAGTGCCAAGTGCTTTCACACCACTCCCTGTTGTCTGGCATATACAGCAAATGGTCATTGACTCCCACCATTTTCTTCCACCATGATGGCACAGCCAAACATTGGCTCATCTATACCGTACATAGACCAGTACTAAGTAGCACTGATCATGGAAGAATTATACATTTTTAATAGCAGCCAATGGCTGTGAAATGCCACTGTGCAATGTACTAGTAGCTGTAATTTGGAGGCTGATGACTTTATCAATCTTTAATCCTCCCCCATATCAATCTTTAATCCTCCCCCCATTCTTCACTAGTGTTTGACATATGTGTATCGATTAACATGACTGCCATAAAATGCCGCATTACCATGGCTGATGTTCCATCCATTATAATATCAAATAGGTGATTGCGTCAGTTTTGAACCTTTAAAAAGTTAAAGGATTCATGCTGCAGATACGTAGTTTAAATGGGGCTAAATGTTCGCATATTGATACACAAGGCCATTCGTTACATGTGCATGTAGTAAACATATTGAATATATTTGAAATGTGAGTATGCACGTTGTCATTTATTGTAGACTCTTGATGAAATATTTACACAATGGATAGCATTTACAATATATTTAACATGTTTAAAGCCAATGAAATATATATACTGTATGGTTAGATATGTAAGTAACTACATGTATGCACGGGTACAATTGTACTCATGATGCATGTGATACTGGCCAGATTAACCTTACTAGTAACGGATTATGCTAATTCTTACACAAGAAATTTGCCTATTATAGCATACCATGATGTATTCTTTACAATGTACTAATAATTTCCAGGTTCTGCTACATATACTTATTAGTAAATACTAGCAAATACATATACTAACATAAATAATACCTAGTGAATTTTGTGCTTAAAATTAAAGTTTGCATGAATCTGTCGCATATATCCTGGTTCTAGTAGCTGTGCAATTAACATGATTAAGTGCTGAAAACAAGACAATGCTTCCACTGCAGCTTCGCACAATTTACCACAGGCTAAAGTTTCTTTATTTGGGTACTACATGTATAAACATTGAGGTAGATCAAAACTGGCTAACTAGACATTACAGCCCTTAGAGTAGCTAGTATAGATCATGTAGGTATGTGTAAGCATGGTAAGTGCATGGATACAATAATTGTGTTATACAATTATTGTATTATTTAAACAACATGAAAGCATATTAACTAGATACGGGTAAATAGGAAACTAGATAATTTTTACCTTGAGAAAACTAACACTTAAAATATTAGTTATAAAACATGATAAACTGCTTAGTGCTTACTTAGACTCAGTCATTTGCAGTGACCAGCAGAAGCCAAGTTACAATGAATATCAGTGGCTACTTCTCACCATGCTCACTGTCATGTCAGACAGGTAGAAGGCCCTAATTCGTTGTAATTGTCATGGTTACTACATGTGTAGCCAGCAATCCTAATGGACTAAGATGTCAGAAATCCTGAAATGTCAGCGCTTTAATTAGCCAACTTCCAACCCCCACCCCCTCTCCCTACACTGGCATCTGGTGTATGTGTGTGTACTAAGTGCATTCTTTGACACTTAAAATGCTGTTCTGTACAATGCTGTATTTCCCCCAAGACAAGTTGGTTCCAATTACTACAGAACATAGACAAGCAGTGGGACTGCTTTGCCTAGAGGGGGTGGGGGTGGGGGTGGGGGTGGGGGGGGACTTGAGTTAAATTCGTCAGAAGGCTAGGCACGTATTAATGTCTTTTTTTTAAACGTCAGGCACAGAAAATTTTGCCCAGTACTTTTGGTTGAAGAAAACTTCAAAGTTAGGAATGAGATCCTCTGCAGAATTGCTAGAGGTTATAACATGTATAACACACGTAACATCGGTCTCTATACCAAAACAAGTACCAATCAGTTATCAATAACTATCTCTAGGTCTGCATGATCTGTCTATGACACAGTCAAGACATTGGATCCATCATACGTTTGGATTCATCATGTTATCAGAGGTATCCAGCCATCAGTTTTGCTTAGAGGATGAAGCATTAACATTGATTGTATGAATGACTCATCAAGCAGTATGTACGGCATGTTGTCCCCAGTGTTCAATATTCCTATACCCAGGGTTTACCTGGGACACCAGTCAATTTACCAGTACAGCAGTGAGAGGATTACCCATGTTACTAGTAATAGCCAGTGTGCGGCCAGTCCGGGCGAGTGCCACACTTTCCTCCTTTGTCAGTCGTATAGCATGTATATCGCTGCTTTTGTTCTGCCTTGGCCCAGTTTAGCTAAAGATGTGTGTGAATAGTGAGAGGAGGTGGGTGGGTGGACACTGGCAGCATCCGGTACGTTTACCTCTGGGTTCGTGCTGGAGCTGGAATAAACTGGAACAGTCCGAACAGCTGCGAGATACCGAAAATTTCTTGGTTGACCCCCAGTTGCTGCCTTGGGTGTGTTCCCGCCATCACTGAACCGTTACAGAGCTTTTCCAAGGCCCTAGTTTCCAAACTAACTGTCTGTGGGATAGTGTACATGGTAGAGACATTTATGCAGCAGCGCTTCGTCGATTATTTCCAGAACTGTTTCCAAGTTGCAATTTGCTGTGGCGTAAATCTGATCCAGATCACGAATCTTATCTTTTCAGGTGAATTAACTAATGTGGTGCAACTTCAGACTTTTTTGCTGGCTTAGTGCATTCCTACCAAAGTTAGTACCGAATTGTTGATAAAAAGAATCCAGATTTCATTTTTCATGTGAACAGTCCCAAACACGGGGAGTTCAGCATGTTCAGTGCATTTGTACTTTCTTTCCCCGTTCCCTAATGCAGGAATTTGACGCAGAAAGTAGGAAAAGATACATGGGGCAGCTGGCATAAAAACCATGGAAAATAAAACTAATCAGGTCCAGGTCATCTTTTTGCATATGTTTGATGGCTGGCTATTGCATATGATCCAGCACACAGGCAATGAAAGGTAGAAGTGACCTTGCATGATTACTCCAGACTGGATCTAAACTGGTAACCTGTTGATCTGAATTAATTTTAATCTGGACAACAGGCTGCTGCAGCCATAGAAACTACACAAGTCATGCATATCGCTGTATTCTGACAGACATGTACATCATTTTATACCTGCCACCTGGTAACCATGGTAATGGAGATGACAAACTAACGATGATATTAGCAATGTTGAGGTGTCAGACACTAGTATACTGTATATGTCGCTTGCTGCCGGTTAGTTTTTCGGTTCTACATGTTCTAGGAGTTACATGTAGAGTGGACCCTGGGAAGCCAAGAGAGTGCTACAAACTCTCCTGAAGTTTGAGGTTGTCTTAGTTCTCAGGTTAATTTTCAGTGTACTGATAATTCAAGCGATAAAATATCTGTCCTTAATACTTCGTGCTTTCAGTTTCTCTGGGTCACTGCAGCCAGGTAGTGTAGTGGTTGAGCGTTTGCCTGGCATGCAGGAGGTTGGTGGTTTGATCCCCGGCTACGTCAAACAAAATACGTTAAAATTTGAGGTTCTGCTGGTCTGCTTAGCGCTCAGCACATAAAAGTTAGAGACTGACTGGCCGGCTCAGAGTCAGGATAATGGTCTGGGCTGGGAGATACATCACTGCCTACCAGGCATGGTCTTTCAGTGGGCTAGCAAGTTATGAAAATGGCCGCAGGTCAGACTAGCACAAGATGGGTGATGGGCCCAGTACATACTACATACACCAACATGTACATACACGACCTTGTTCATCATGTTCATAGATCAATCCATTGAGCCTGATGAACCTTGTTCCAGTCGCTGTGAGACTGAAAAATTGTCAAAGCGACTATAACCCATGTTCACTAACTCACACATTTTCTCTGGCTGTATATACCACTTGCGTAATGAATCTACAGGAGAATTAATTGATAGCCGCGACAACCGACAAGAAAGCCTTCCTTGGGGAGTAATCCGCTGGTTGAGTTTGATTATCAGCTCGATTCGTCCGTTCACTGCACGTTGGCCTGGGTAATCAGCAAAGCCCTGTAAAGCCGCCAGTCTACCCCTAGTCGGCCAGCGGAAACCTCAACGTCTTCCAAAGCTTGATGGATCAGTCTGGTATCCGCCATTCTAGAAGGGGGACTGCAGTATCTTTTCCTAAATAATAGCAAGAATAAGCTGAGTGACGATAATGGCCATCCATTCATTGTTTTTACATTATCAGAGAGAAAGTCCACTGCATTTAAAGCCCTGAGATAACTGCTTTCTTAGCTCTGGCCACAGGCCTTTTCCATCATAATTGTTTTTGTTTCGTCAGTATTCACGTGATTCAGGCTTGGTCTTACGATGTGCAATTTAGAAATCCCATAATCAAGAACCCCATTTGGCACTGTTCAGTAAGCCTAGATCTTGATCAGGTAAACAGTTAAAATACAGTTTGATAGGGAAAGAAGTAAGCAAAATCTCATCTACGATCAGGTCCAGGTGATGCACAACTTATAGAGCCAAAAATCGTGCTCTGAAATTACCGGTTTGCTTTTAATTGGTGCGTCTTACAGACACTGAGGCTTTGTTGCGGATGTAACACAGGCAGCCTGGACACAGGTATCATATACACATGATACATGGAATGAAGTTAATTCCCGCACTTTCAAACTTGATCATGGTATGGTTCTCTTCTCTTTATCGGGAGGACAAGTCGCAAAGAAGTAGGATTTCAATTTCATAGACTGCCTCCTTGCAGACCTGCCTGCCACTCCTGGAATACATGGAATATGGGATCTGTGTCCCGTGTGATTCAATATTGCTGTTGGCGCTGAGATTTTTTGCATTGTACCCGAGTGGAAACCCTAATGATGTTGTAGGCTTGTGGAAAACCTGTATAGACAGAACAATTGAGAGATCATGAGCTGAACTGGAGACACCTGCCTGGCAGACCAGTGTCAGAAATAAAATGTCACGAAAAAGTGGGCGTTATAATTTACTAAATGTGAAAGCAATCTAAATTGAATTGTGTGTAATGCCTGACCGTTAGATGTCATGTATATATATATAGAGAGAAATATTGTGGCATAGTGTTGCATTTCTCACAGGTAAAAGGATTGCTTGTCATTACTAGCCATGGACAACATGTATGCATACATACATAAATTTGTGATCCGTGCCTTGTCTAGAAAGTAAATGGTCTATGATTTCAGCAGCCTGGTGTTTGATATCTATTTTCTGGAACAGCGCAGCAGTATACCTGGTTTTGCAACAATAAAACACTAATAACAGTCCAATAATAGTGTTTCTCAATGAAAAGCTTGCCTGGGTCTTACCTGAAAGTATGACAACCTCTGTACATGATGTCTGGTGTAGAGGACATTATAATTCTTTAGTTGTCAGTGAACAAATCATATCTAAAGTAAAGAAATTTTGTTTTGGGGTATACTTGCCTTTCCACTTGGCGATATGATTGAAATTATGTTTACAAAACGAGACTTTAAATTACTTACTCGTTACATTGTACTGCAGAAATATATGTATGCTTCTATTTATACTCATGACACTCGTTGTGACTGTAGTATGTTTTCAGGCATACCTATCATACTGGTACATATACTTCTGTGATCCCAGTAATAGAGGCAACAGGCAATCCATTGAATCCTTTTATGAGATAAACCTTTTAAATCTTGTACTGTAAAAGTAGAAATCATGCCATGGAATTTATTCTACTAAGTTTGTTGGTAAAGAAAATGTTAATTCGTGCAAATAAAACAAACTACAGTTTCCGATGAAACATTCTGCACACAGAGTCAAATTATAGTGGAAAAAGTTCCCGATTTTTCGGCAGAATCTCTCTGCCTTCGTCAGGGGATGGCATCAGAAATTATGTTTCCAGAGTACAAAAACATTCACTCCCAAAATACAATTTAGTTACCAGTATTACTATTTGGCAGAAAAATAAATTCACGCAAAGATGTGGATTGTTCAAAAGTACTTAGTAAGGCCGAGTATTATTTCTCGTGAGTATTTCTACTTTTACAGCACTTTATTTAATCACCTTAAAATTCTCACATTTTTTTCAATCTGAGTATTCGAAACCCAGAGTACATTCATAGCTATCTGTTGCCCTGATGATGCTGATCACCAGTGCTATTATGACTTATCTATTATTGTGAGATATGATCGCTATATGAATCCTTTATTTATCATGTTTGTGTCTTGCAGATGGCTTCGGCAAGTGACAGCAAATGGCAGAAAGATGCTGCAGATCAGAATTTTGACTACATGTTCAAATTGCTGATCATTGGGAACAGCAGTGTAGGCAAAACGTCCTTCCTGTTTCGATATGCCGATGATTCCTTCACGTCGGCATTCGTCAGTACCGTAGGAATCGACTTCAAAGTGAAGACTGTGTTCAGACAAGATAAACGAGTCAAATTACAAATTTGGGTAAGTTTGGGCGGAAGGCAAATGATTTCAGCTGTAGTAGCAGCATTTGGTCGCTGACTATCTTATCGTTTCTCAAGTTATTGTGATCAACCGTACAGAAGCGCAGTACCTAATAAAGGTGTGTGATACTGTAGTAACAAGCATACTGCACCAGCTACAGACCAAATTCATACATCTGCCTTTTAAAATATCAGAGGATCATCAAGAAACAGCAAATTCTGAGTTATATTTGGGCTTGTTTGACCACTGAACATGTGCAAATCACCAGTTTCTTGTAAACGAAGGTCCATGTGTTGCTTGTAATGTATATAGCCTATATACGCATATATACTACGGGGTTGTAGGTACCGTGCCGGCCAGAGAGCTTAATCCTTGAAATTATTAGAGGCACACCCAAGCCCTTGCCTTCACACACCGTGCTTCTAGTAAGATGGACACATATAGCTACTTGACATTATGATTTAGATAAGGACAGTATGCTCGAGGTAGCTGCCATAGGTAATAGCCACTAGGTGATCCCTAACCTTGCTAACCCTGCCACAACATTTGATACATCTTAAGACAAAAACAATGAAAAAGGCACTATCGAGTAATAAAAATCAAAGAAGTTAAAGGAGCTTTGCTCACTCTTATACATATAAAGTTATCAAAAATATTGCAAATGCCTTATTATTTGGTTATCATAAATCAAGCATACATATACACCCAAAAAATTAAACCTATTACTGAATATTAATTTACAAAAATGAAATAAATGTGTGTAGAAAATCACTAAAGATGCTGTGCTATTGGGTATATAAATTGAAAGGGGGGGGGGGAGCAAGTGTGACCAGCGCCCTATATTCTGTTGTTCATACTCTGCAACCTCTGCCCATTCTCCATACAGCTGGGGTCTACCCTCCTACTGAAGGCCAGAAGCCTGGAGTCATTGTCGTGGCATTGGTCTGAGCTGGCTTTCAGACCAGCACAATGCCAGAAGCAGCCAGTCCCTGAAGCCATCCAATTTTGGCTGGGGTTGAAAATTCTATCAGGAAGGTGCAGGGAAGCTGAGCTGCCCAGAATTAGGCAGTAAAGAATGACTGCCCTAAGCCTTTGGAGTGACATTGGGATGGCCTTCCGTTCACTCATGTACAAGGGCTTGAGTGGGATTAAATGTCAAGTTTGAAACCCAGGACTTAGGGGTGCTTAAGCTTTATATTTAGCATCA
>JAAUYG010075167.1_pt1 | contig 12344 bp, 9 predicted proteins | sample 7278091 | NCBI WGS metagenome assembly JAAUYG01 (sample SAMN14350201, study PRJNA611818) | marine sediment metagenome | isolation source: surface marine sediment (0.6m) | place: French Polynesia: Moorea | collected 2018-08
CAGGTTTGGGACCCCAGACACAGACTCCTTTTCCCCTGACCCTGGTAACCGTAATTAGTAACATTATACATTTGTTTACACGTTCCTATTTAACATATCTGTAATTAATTTAGTAGAAATGCCACACTGACTGTATCATTGTTTTTGTATATTGACATCTGTCTTTTTCTGTTCTTTCTTGTGTACAGTTTACAACCTCCGGCTCAAGTGTTCGTCCTCTAGTTGTACGCCGTCTTTCTGTTCCAACATTTGTATCATTCATAATTATTGTACAACTGAAAATAAATATCTATATATCTATCTATCTATCCATTGGATCTCGTGCCCCCGGTTGCTTCTAGTCTACTACCCCGGGTCCCGTTCACTCTGTACTCAGTGGTAGTCGCTACCATATGTCTAACGAGATATGGCAGACTCGTCAACCCCGGTACAATGTGCCAGAAGGGACATGACACTCAAGAGCAGGTTATGATCATTTACAATATCACTGCAATATTTGAAACTAAACCTTTTACAATTCTCTATTTGTTCATAGCATACCATAATATAATTGATTTTCGACGTTTGGAATAATCCTGCCATTAACACACATTTTAACAGGTGTAAGATAAGATCAGACTCATCCAACGTTGGCTTGACACTGTACTTGAAGCTATGTTATTTGAAACATTCTCAACGGCAATTGAAGTGTCCCCACGGGTGCCAATTTTCCCATTTGCACATAAAGCATCAACGTCATGGACGATGCAAACACTGGATAACAAACATGCATAGAAGGAGCTACAATCCCTTTCCCATGGGATTTTGGGGGGCGTAATAATATTCCATGGGTGTACTCAAGTTAAATAACATGAAAATTAGATGGATGAGCATTTAATGCTCCTTGCAGACTATTTATATGTAAATGCGTTTTCGTGAGTACGAACAGAGGCGCCATGCACAGGTAGATAGTCTCCCAGTTAAATGAGAATGAGAGGTCCCTTGTCATTGCCAACAGTGGGCGCAGTCATTTGCAGTCTTAGCTCTTAAACTTGTACTTCTTTCTCATCTGCTTCAGCATATCCTTCCAAACTGCAAACATACACCTGGAAAAGGTAAACTAAATTCTGTGGGTGTGGTGTAGTTTTGACTGATAGCAGAGGGCTATTTACAAGTGATGTTTTTTTTTTCAAATCTGACATACTTCTGGTAGAATGATCGTTTATGCTGCTTGTCGTTGAAACCCGTTAAGGCAACTACTAATAGGTGTATATCCTCGAAAAGCACGAACTTCGCATATTACATAAGAAAAGGCCGAGCACAGAATTGAAATAATTGAAATATGTTTTGTGATATGCTAGCATGTCATGCATTTTTGGTACTAAGCATGTGAGAAGTTGCCAAAGATCCTTACCAAAAACGTGCTTTCTTTATTGGGCCTTTCACAGAGGATCTAGGATGTGGGAGATGTAAGAGGAAGACATCTGGCAGAACCTTGAATACTTTTCTGAAAGTTAACGGATGGCAATAAGATTACGTGAAAGCAGAACACAATAATACACACATCGGGTGCACTGATCATAAATGGATTAGCAGAATGCTGCCTTGTACATATTTTTTTTCGTGTTCTTTGAATTCTGTCTACGAGAGCATTGCGCATCTTTTACCGTTTAATCGACGCACCCATTTTACATTTTATCTCTTTAAACTACTTTCAACTGGCCATCAAACTCAAATTACAATATGCACCCCAAAACATCAAAGATACAACACCGTATATACATTTGTTATATCAAACTGTCACACCTTAGAGCTGCTACTACCAACGTATGTGCCGATTTGTTGAAGTTTCTCCACACGAATCGCTCGTCATACTTAGGACATGCCCCTTTATGTATTACTATGTACGGTTCAAACGTCTCCTTATATCGAATCTGGAAAAAAAATGAACACGTGTATACATGTAATTCTGCAATAGTGATGCAACACATAAGCAAGCAATTGACAGAGAAAATCAAGAAGGGTTAAACCAAGCACGTGTACATGTAAACTGTGAAAAAGAAAACTGATACAGTGCATCATCGTGTGATCATACATTATGTAACTTCCTCTTTTTAATATACATTTTGCAATAGAAGACATTCTTGAATAGTACGTGCTCTTGACAGGGTTGGAGAGAGGATGTTATTCCATAGGAAGCAGCACACTAAAATCTTTTCAGTAGTACTCTTTCCTTTTTTCGGGGCAGGGGTGGGGGGTGGGAGGTGGCGGTAAAATGTAGCCAACCGATTTCTGTATTTTCAATTATCTAACTAGTATGTAGATTAAAATGCACTATTGTTTCAACAAAGTAGTAGGTTGTATTTCATACCTGGTAGCCTGAGGTTGCAGAGACCCATTTCTTATATTGTGTTGCTCCGTGTGCATCCTTCCACTCTGAAATACTGGAGTTATTAAAAAATATATATTTACATAATATCTGTTGCGACTACTGTATTTCAGTGGTGTTCTAAAGACATAGAAACGAAACCCACACATGGCACTGGTTCACGACACGGTTACGTTGCACACCTCAAACTGCTAACTATAAAATTACTGTTAAAGTCATGTTTTATGGGGCCAAGATATAACCGGGGATATAACGCGTGATTGACAATGGATCAATCGGATATTGGTTATTCGAAATAAATGATGGTATAATGTGCGTAAATTCTGTCGAATTTTGTTCAACAATTTTACAATAGCTTTACAAGAAGACACATGGTCAATTGTGTGTACTTACTGGAATTGTCGAACGCGCTTCTCTTTCAACTGATGTAACAAACTACTCTTGTTAACAGGAAACTCAAAATCCCTTCCGATCCTGAACGTATTCAAGTCTAGGTTGGCTTCAACTACCTCGAACGCCGGGACTACGTATACCTTATTTCACATTAAATAAAAACATGAGATACTATGTCCGATGCTATCACTCAATGCAAAGGCCATTTGTACATGTACTTCGAGACCTGTGGTTGAAGTGAATGGCAGAATTCAGATGAAAAAAAAACGATTCTAGACAGTAGTACTTGAATATGAAGAATTATATGTACTGTCTATAGTATTATAAATATTAAAAAATAACTAGCTGTATAAACACATTTTCTGGAGACTGGCTACCATTTAAGCTAATAACCAGAAAAACACAGCGCTTAATCATAGATTTCTCAACATCTAGACGATGGGGGTTCACTAAGATTTGTCCGAAACTGTCATTTAGTAAAGCGTGATTTTGATTTACAGGTATAGCAGGCAACGCTAAAAAGCTATTTGCATAAAGTAGCCTAAAATCTCACGAGGGTTACTTGTGAATTGTTACTCTTAGCCCAGTACAACTCCGATAGTATGCAAGGCCAGAATAAAAACGTCACAGGCCTATTGTACTGGAGAGCCGCCGTATACCAGTAATTTGTTAAAGGACGTAGGAGTTAACCACTATACAAGGTGATAATTCTCATGACCTTTTCCCATATATCTGTTACAGTAGTAAACTTAGCGAGAAATCATGTTCTCATATGATTACATGTTTGTCCATATACGTACTTCGCTTGCATTGAGTGGGTGTTTCAGCAAAGTTGGATATATATTAGGCACAGGAACAAAATCTACATCCACGAAGAAGACATATTCCGTCTCTGCATGTTTTAGGGCAATATTTCGTAGATAATTCACTTGGAAATACTCCTGCGGGAGAACAGAGCAACAAAAACAAGTTGAAGACAACCAATTCATGGAATATATATTACTCTGAATGCTGAACTAGTTTGAAATGAGATCAAAGTTCTGTCAGGTTTACGTATCATATATGCATCGTACCGTGAGATCTGTTAGAAAACATTTATGACAGTTCCTCACAGAGTTTTATCCTTCACTGTACACTCGCTCCAAATCATGTTGTGCTACTGAAAAGACTTATATGACAACTGTTGGCATCGAAATAAACAGTGATTATTCATGTAACCTATATAGAAGATGTCTTACCGTGGGTTCCATCATCACCACATGAACTTGCGACTTGGCTGAACGTTTTGAAAGTATGTTTTCTACTTTTGATAATGCAAATTCAGCTTCAATTGCTTGCCGTGGAGTTATATCTAAGACTGCCGCAATAGGGCCTGCAATATAACAATAATATTCATTATCGATCTGATTTATTTCAGTTTCATTATCGTCAAGTTATTTTTTATTCGCAGCTCTCTATCCTGATCACCATCCTTATATTCATCTGATGCTCCTTCTCCTCCTCCTCCTCCTCATGAAAACAAATTAACGTTTGTAAGCTACTGTTGTAGCCTGCTTAATATTGCCTCAGAGGACTTCTCGCAGATTTAGTACAGAGCTTTCTTTTTTCCCGTCTTCCTTGGAACACGGACACCAACGTTACCTTCCCAATTTTGTAGGATTTGAAGAAATCGATCCATCCTGTTAAGAGACATTATTGTCAGCAAGGTCACATCGTAAGCGCGAGTAGACAGCTCACCACCACCGATATAGTTTGGCGTGACCACACGTTGGGTCTCTCTTGAAGCGTGCATTTTTTCACACTCTGAAGAAATAGATCTGTCACTTTCATTAAACTGGTGCAATGTAAATACACCCCACGCTGTTATGATCAAATTGAACATGACTGTTTAGGGAGTTCAAAGCGTGGAACTTGCATGTTAAATTTATGACAGGAAGTTATTTACATCAAACCAAAATTTAATCAAATCGATAAGAAATCAACGATGCACTAACGCTACTAATTACTACGTAAGGAGTTGACTTTTTCCACATAAGCTGCTATAATAGTTGTAATAATGACAGTTCTAATACGCACCTTAAGTTGATAAACCATTAGACAGAAATAACTGACCCAGGGGTGCAGTCTTAAATGTGTCTCAACATTTTCATTAATCTAGGTAATCTATTCTGGTTTTTCTTCGAATTTTCTGATATGTTCTTATCAGAATGTATGGAGTCAAAACTAGCTCTTTATCCCCCATGTCCTACGCGTGACTACAGAAATACGCACTTCAGAATACCTGTGAAATGTGTGTTCGATAATTTCTTACATCAACATGTATGTATGTTTTTTCCTACCCATTTTGAACTATGAAGTATCAGAATGCTACACACATGGCAAATGTATTTATCTCTTCCACCCCCGTCGCGAGTGAAATAAAAAAGTCATTAAGGTTGAGCGAATGCGTTGCATGCCTGTCACAATTTACCTGTTCCATTGTGGAAGTTTTCGTCTTTTTTTCTGTTATGCCCCTCTTGTGCTTTGATGTTAAATGAGTCAAGTAACACATCCATCTTTTTCCTGGTGCTCCCATAGGTTTCCAACCGTTCGAGTCTATTGCCAGGGTTTCCTATCTCATCTGTGGCAATATATGTACAAATTGGATCACACCAAAATGACGCTCTCTGCCATATCAAGCATCAACAGGCCGAACTGTACTCTCCTGTTTGCAGATTCAATTTTTAGTTAATAACTTAATAACTTAGTTAATAACAAATGCTTTCAGTCCCTCCGCCCGCTGCAACAATTTAAAAAATCGTAGAATCAAAAACAATGTCACAAGCGGGGCGGTAGTCTCAATGTCAAAAAGAACGGTATTATTAAAGTAACGTACAGTATGCTATGCTATAGGCCGTATCTACATACACTACACAAAAAAGTTAAGCATATTAGATATCCTTAACTTTTTGTGTAGTTCATATATGCTATGTGTGCACGTACAGCATATATTAACTACTTAAAAAAGATAAGGATATTTAATATCCTTAACTTCTTTTGTGTAGTGTATTTTCGTCTCTTAGAGGAGTAGGGCTACTATACTATTGTAGTGTCACACCCACTGTTAGGGTACCAGGAAGGATTTTATACGCGTTGTCGACATTGTAAGGCATTTCTAGATGGTTTACCAGAGTTTATTATAACGGATGAGGTATTAATTCCAATCTTAGTCGGTCTCCAATAGAATGGGCAGGGTACACATATAGGCCTATTATACAGGACATGTAGAGAGCTGTCATAGCTTAATAAGGCTCCACTATGATAGAGGCCAGGTCTTATTGTGTACTATTGTACGGCTAGAGATGTACCTCTCAGGTAGAGTAAGAATTAGACAGGTTTTAGTTACATTTTGGGGTGCTTCAGTATCATGAGTACAGAATTGCCAGGATCTGCGGAGGCAGGCTCCGCCAGTGCTGGCTGACCTGTGGACAGAGTTTGGGCACCACTAGAAACCATAGTAACATGCAGACGGCAGGTTCGTTTGGAAATATATAAGCTAGAAAACACGTAGAAACAGTGTCTTCCAATCTGACCGAAACTTGAGCTAGTTACTCAACCAGACATCTACGCTTCAAGCTAGACTTAGTGATTTGAGGACCTGTGACACAACAGCAACTTGGAGCTGCTGCCGTGGATAGTGCAGTTCAACTGTACTGAGTCGAACTGAGGATGGTGTATGGGCAGTAGGGCGAAGGCCAGGCGACAGCCTTCGGACGTTGGGATAGATAACCAGCCCGGCTGGAGGGGACAGCTAGATTGTTAGCCACTAAAGGGTGTGACCAATCCGATAGGTTATTCATTTCCGTGTGAGCGTGATTGGATGTGAACATTTGCTTATGCTATGAGCTGCCGAATAAACGAGTCAACGAAATAGAAATGGCCTTTGTCGAGATTAGGGAAGGTAGTGGTGAAAAGGGCCGACTGCAGCTAAGGCGAGAGAGGGGTCCCTGTGGGGCGTGGCAGAGAAGGAGTGCCAGTTCTTGCTGAGGGGCATCGAAGGAACGGACCATGAAGGACGTTGGGCGGGGCGGACACGACCGACAAATCCCTTAGACCAAAGAGCCACGCCTGCGCCACAAACAACATGACGACGACAAAACCCTGACGAACTGGAACGAACGCCACACAAAGCGTTTCTGGGGACTCGTCCTGGATTCTTTGATGCAAGACCCAGAGAAGCAGTATTTGAGGTGAACCCTGTGAAGCAGAACATACATTCCAGAGACAATGAGTAGCAGACGTAGTGAACAACAAAGGCACAAGCACAACCTGTGTTGGCCTTGTGGTGCAGCCTGCACCAAATCGAGTAAGACAGTTAAAAAGCGGAGGTGAATGATCAGGCGAGAAATCAGCACAACCTGCATGTTCCTGTAGCGCAACCTGCGCCATTCTGATTAAAACAACTGAGTAGTGGAGGAACGAGATCAGACGAGGTATCAGCACAAACTGCATTGTTCCTGTAGTGCAGCCTGCGCCGTTTTGATCATGACGTGAAGATGAAAAACGCGATTTAGACAACTCAAGATGGTAGCAACAAGAGGACAGACGTTGGATGGCGGCCCTGTCACGTCTACACCAAAAATGCTACAGCACCTGTGGGACATACCACCACTTTGGCACCAGTTTCGGAGACTGGATCGACGGGAAGGTGTGGAGACCATGCAACCTCCGCTGATCCAGCTGCTAGTGCAGTTAGAGGAACGCAGACCACCCAGACGGGAACCAGTACTAGATCTACACAGATGGGACCCAGATCACTGTCAGGACGCCCATAGCTAGCAGCAGACGACGAGTCTGGAACGGAACCTGAAGACCTTTACTGCCATAGGGATCTTCCTGATCCTCTGGAGACTTGATGAGAACGGACAGTGGGAGGAGCCATAGAAGGGGTCCATCATTTGATTACACCATGTGTTATTTTGGAGGAGTAGACCGAATGCTGTGACGAGAGAGTGTCGGACCCATCCAGACTGCACCAACACAGTGAGTCAAGGCCATACAGAGGTCGCCAGCCAACTAATCATGCCAGCGCAAGTGCCACGCTATCTAGCACTGCATGGAGTAATACAGAAGACTGTGGGGAACCTGAACTCGATTATTACGCTGATAGAGATCCCTGATACACACACTCCCAGTTAAACAGACCGTGTTTGGAGACTGTGTCGGGGAATAGAATGGATGCGCCCAGGATCGTGCTTGTGCCAAATGCTGTTCCTGTGCCAGCAAACCCTGCGCCTACATAGGGTGATCTGTGTTACAGACGTAACCCAATCCCACTGGATGCACCCGATGTGGCATTGAGGGGACGTTTGTGGGCGTATGAGGAGAGGCTGCAGCGGGAATAGGCAGAGGCAGCCAGTGCAGAACCAGGCCGTGCTTGCCATCACGCAAGGCCCCGCCGACCTATGTCAGGAACCCAGCAGTCTGGAGTAGCAGATAGGCAACCGCCTATGCCACCCATGGCTGAGGTGGGAGATGAAGTCAGGGCGTTCGGACGACCTAGACAACCCTGAGCGGATGAAAGGATCTACATGGAACCGTGGGGAGGTTTTGAGATAGGGTGAAGACCGTTGGGCTTAGGGTTTTTACAGCCAACCCCAGCATGCTCCGACACAACCAACTGCACTGTTGCGCTTGCGCCGGGAGGTACCAGTCTATGACGACTACTATAGGGCTGCACCTGCGCCCAGAACACCAACCCGTACAGGAGCACCGGTTCAACATCCCTTGGAGAAACTAGATACCTTTATGGGCGCGATTGGGGAGAGGCTCAATGACTTTGTGTATCAAGTCGAGGAGTTTGCAGCCTTCCACGCATGGGATGCGATCGAAACATGTAGACAGGCCAGAACCCATCTTAAGGGGGGTTGCGTTGGCCTACATATGCAGCGCACCCCTACCTCGGTGAAATTGGCAAGAACTGAAAGATTTGCTGACATGAAATTTCCAACCAAGATGATTTGACAGCTGCGTACAAGGTACAATTCAGGGCCTGAAAGAGACAACGTGGTGAAGATATATACACTTATGTTGATGTGCTGCAGAAATTGGCAGAGATGGCCTGTCCTCTCCTCGACCCACTAGCCAGGGAAGACATGGTCGCAGATCAGTTCCTAACTGGCCTAGACAACCATGAGCTGCGCGTACAAGGGGCAACCTCTTTTTTTCTCGAAGTTCTGATGCAGATCAGCCGCTCACTCGAGGCTGTTGAAGGCGAGGAAACGGGACGAAGCCGCACACGAAGAAACCCTGCGCAGGCGAGGTTTGCTGAGGAAGGGGAGGGTTATGAGTCAGAGGCAACCTGTATAGCAGACCAGATTTTAGCCAAGTTAGGACAAGAGCTATGGCAGAGTAGGGATCCAAAACGTCGATCCATTACGCCAGGGCCACAGAGGGTACGCAGTGCGCAGAGGGCTGTGACGCCACCCTCACGAAAGGACACCTCCGCCGAAATGAAACACCAAAAATCCAAGGAGAATGAGAGAAGCTGTTCACCTTCAGCAGGGAGGAGTAGGTCTCACAGTAGGGTTGGGCTGCCTCAATGCTACAAGTGCAAGGGTTTCGGCCATTTCATGCGTGCCTGTCCAAGCAGCGATTATTATGTGGTGGGACCTAACGGATTGCCCTTAAAAAAGCGAGAGGCATCGCAGGAAAGGTCCAAGAATAGTGACAGGCCCTTGCAAGAGAAGGCTTTAAACTAAGCTTGGGTCATGTCGAAGGCAATGGACACGACCACCCACTAAGGCATTCATCGCCAAAGTGGGGCTCTTGTAAATAAGGAAGATGCAAATAAGAAAGATGTAAATAAGGAAACAGAGAGCCCTGAGTCGACTACTGTGATGGCAGAAATCCAGCCAGACTCGTCCGCAGGACGGGACCCAAACAGCCTAGGCTAATATTCGAGCATCCGAGGCGCAGTGCTACCCGCAGACGACTTCAATATCCATGGTAAAGGGCCACCATCGGGGTTGGCTGATCCCTGTAACCATCAACCAAGTAGCCACCATGGCACTCCTAGATACTGATGCCACCTGCACCATGATAGGGCGGCCGTTATACGAGACCTTACAGGCTGCTCAACCACTTAAAGTGCGACAGGATTAAGACTTATGTCTCGAGATGATTGGCGGTGGCGCAGCCCCTACGCTAGGAACTGCCACCCTTCAGATAGGGATAGTTGGAGGCTCTTATGAACATGAGATTGTCATCAGTGCTAACCGAGAGAATCCTAACTGTATCCTAGGCTCTAACCTTTTCTGCCAACACGTTTGTGAATTGTCGATATGCAGACAGCAATTCCAGGTCGGAGACCACAAAGTTCGCTGTGTGCCGGAGACGGCACAGGTTTCGAAAGCTGGTTTGAAGACAGTCCGTCGAGTGGAATTGCCTGCCAGAACTACGGTGATAGTGCCGTGCAACCCAACTTGTGCCTCCAGTTGGCTGCAACAAAGTGCTGCCATAGCCCAACACTGTTCCAACCAATGGCGCTACGCAGAGGGTGGGATAGTGATAGGATCTGCGTTAAAGACACTGACCAAACCGAGACAGTGATCCCAGTAATGAACCTCATTGATGAGCCACGCACCTTGTACAGAGGCACTCGTATCGGTGAGGCACATGCTATTCCCAGATGTGACAGAGTAGAGGGCCTGTTGCCTACGATACCCTGTGATGATGATGACAGTGAAGACTCTGAAGAAGAAGGCTAGCTGCAAGATGGACGACTCAAATACCGGCCCACCACTACACTCCTGGGACGACCTGCTTTCCGACCTGCCAGGGTTGATATACGAATGGATTGTGCTGAGTACCTGCAAACCGTTGGTGGAGGGGGTGTTGGAAGATTTGACCCTCCGCCAGAGAGAGGAGTTAGCTGGTGCGATGAATGTAGTGATTTTGGTAGATGTGTAGCCTCATGGGCAGAAGCCAATGTCCTATATTCATATCTACACTGACGATAGTTAAGGTGATAGTTAAGGCTCGGCTGCTATTGGCTCATATCGCCATGTGCTTGTCTTTACCACAATGTACCATGTCTCGCGGCAGTCTATAACAGTCGGCCTCCAGACAGACTCAGGGAGACGAGCCAGAGATCCCGACGTGTATAGAAGCGAAGCTGTTTGATGGCTGAGTGTCCGGTCAAGCACGTGGTGAGGCTCGTTCTCCCTGACAGTCTGATGAACTGCCAGAACAGACGCTGGACAGGATGGGTGATGATACAGTTAGATCTAATACGTGTATATAACTCCAGTAGCTTACATGATTCTCTTTCCCGGGCATACTTTAGAGCCTTTTGTCTAGTGTGTCGGCCTAGGGCAGGTATGATAGTCGTCTGGATTTCCAGCACTATTTCTACAAGTGTTCATCGGTGTTCATTAGGGCCAGGACTAGGGAGGTATCGGATATCCATGTAAATATCATAATGTAAATAACCATACTAATATAAGGTTAGAATTGCATATATTTTAGCCCAGTAGAACTAGGGACAAAAGCGAATGTTGTACTTGTCAGTATTTGTAAGATATTGTTTTAGTGCTTGGAGATTTAGATAATAAAGTAGTGGTAGTGCTTTTGTATTCCACATATCAAATCATATTGAAGTTTTTATATCAGTATTCAGCTATTCAGTACTATTCACTCAGGTATTTGCAGGTCACATTTTCTAACCAGCACCGCAACGGCTGAAACGTCGCTATTCCATTACTGCTCCAATGTGGTGCCGGAATAGCACATCTTGCCCTGGGAATGCTGTAGACACCCTACTTATCGAGCTGCACTGGTCAGGCTGGGCAAGCATTTTTTCACTGTGATCTCACGCCGGGAAAATCATCCGGCCTTGAATGTAGCAGCATCACAACACTCCCTCACGCCGCTCCAGACTTGTGTGGCACTACCTTACTGTGATTTCCATCATGCCAAGGTAGAACTCCCTGCTCTGAGCATAGTGACACTGTACATTTCACTTAGCTCACATGCGCAGTACATCAGCCCCTGCCGTTATCACACACACCTATTACTCAAGGTGCAGTAGTTTAACCCACAGCTTCTGTTGTAGCTCCTGTATAATTGAGGTCCATTTGCACCCCATCTGAGGTTATAATTTAAGTATACCCCAATCCAGGATTACGGAACGGACCTGGTGTCTCACATGCACACACACACAGGTTAGGAACACAACGAGAAGTACAAGATCATTTATGGCAGCGGCTGTTACGGGTGGGAGTTGCTGAGCGATAACCAGGAACTTCTGGCATTATTAGAAGGGTTATCCTGCAGCCAGGGTATTAGCTCCCGACATCCGTTACACAATGTACGAGTTTCGGAATGTATTCAGCAGTAGTCCTACAGATATGGGGAGGACTGGTCTAGTCAAACCCACCATTGACACGGGAGACCAGAGACCTATTCGATTGCCACCTCGACTCCTACCTATAGCCAAGCAGGAGATCGAGCAGGAAGAGGTGCAGAAAATGCTGGATCGTGGAGTGATCGAGTTTTATCTATACCACGGCCCTACTGCAGTCACTTGCTGGGAACAACTACC
>JAAUYG010123443.1_pt1 | contig 12344 bp, 12 predicted proteins | sample 7278091 | NCBI WGS metagenome assembly JAAUYG01 (sample SAMN14350201, study PRJNA611818) | marine sediment metagenome | isolation source: surface marine sediment (0.6m) | place: French Polynesia: Moorea | collected 2018-08
CATGATGTTTCCGTGAGCTAGCACTCAAAAGACTGGCCGCAGGTCGGACTAGCGAAAGTCGCGTCCAGTTTATACATAATAAAACACTCACATACACGACTTTGATCCTAGATCAACCCTTGGAGTTTGATAAAAATTGCTGTTAGTTCTCAAAGTGACTTAAAACCCTGTTCATTCGTTCAGTTATTTTGGCTTGTTGACAACTTTTATAAACAATACCTTGGGTATATAGGGGGGTGCAAACTTGAAGTACGGGGCCTAGTAACTCATTAGAACACGGCGCTTGCAAGAACTTGAAGATGTACTGCGGCGTCCTTGCATGCACTTTATTAAACCCCACCAGAGGGGTTTCTTGCAATCACTTCGTGTGCCCGTCTGTGTGTATGTGTATGCCTGTTAACAACACAGTTCAAAAAGTATTGACCGATCAACTTCATTTTACATGTGGGGGTTCCCTTGGACCCAGGAACGAGGTGATTCAATTTTGAGAAAAAATCGGCCCCGGGTAAGTGTGCTCATGGTGGGGGGGGGGGGGGGGAATTTTGGCCCAATGATAAGACACATGTAGAAATTTTTCCAGTGCATATATCTCCTAAACGGTGAGAGATAGACATGTGGTTACTGTTAGACATTAATAGGAACTCATATATTGGGAGCCCAATGACACCATTAGATTTGGCCTTTAGTGACCTTGGAAAGTCAAAGTCAAGATCACCCAGATTTCAAAGGTCATATCTCGTAATGCAGCCATGTTTGGCTCTATGTTACTATTAGCCATCAATAGGAAAGTATATATGGCGAGTCCAATAACTCCATGAGATTTGACCTTGAGTGACTTTGAAAGGTCAAAGTCAAGGTCACTTAGATTTTAAGTTGCAGGAGAGCTGTATGGTATACATAAATTTGCCAGTATTGTGGTACCACGGGAATCTACATGTCACATAAGGAGCTTATGCAGGCAGGCGGGGTTTTCCGCTGTCAAAGCGGTCTTCGTTGCCTCCTACAATTTTGCATTACACTGCTACACATTTCCAAGAGCAGAAGAAGTTACTGAATTATTCCCCTATAATATATTGTATAAATACTGTGGTTGTGGTAACATACTAAATTGGTTTACTGAAAGAAGTGTGAAAGGCCGTAAATCAAATCTGGTACCTAGAGGTGCAGTGCAGTGTCGAAAAAAAGATTTGTTTCTGGTTCGGTCTGGTTGGGTACTGTGTACAATGACAGTACCAAAGTACTGTCATTGTTCACTGAATGTTAAAAGTATTACTTTGGTACACCTACCAAAGTACTGTCATTGTAAGCGTTATGATGCAACAATATCACTTAATGATATACATGTAACGGGCAAATCACTACTTAAATATTTGTAATTATCTTTGCTTCAGTGCTTGGGGCATTTTGAGATGTTCTTGGGCGTTTACATTCATTTGATATGAGAGTCCTATGGTAGAACAAAAATAATAGCTCGAACTGTGGGTGTTGCGAAATACGATGCCTTACTGTTTTAATGGACCTTTATGACATTTACGTAGGACATAATAATGTTATGGGACGCTATGATATTTATGTGGAAAAGAACAGTGTTCTTTGTTTCATTTTTGGCCAGCAGATGAAGGAAGAAATCGAGAAGAATGGGGCCACATTTCTTAACTACGACCCTAAAACAGGAATCTTGAAATTCAAGGTATATTCCCATTTTCCCCTAAAGCGATAGCTTGTAATGTCTTCTGTACAAAAGGGCCTGAGTTCTCGTGCACAAAGTTTTTAGTTTCGAATGGTCGATAATAGGGTTATTTATGCCTTTGAACTGTTACATTTGTTGGAAAGTGTGTGATTGCAAAAGAAAATGTGATATTTGGAGGGTTGGTAAAATAGTAAATTGGTTTACTGAAAGAAGTGTGAAAGGCCGTAAATCAAATCTGGTACATAGAGGTGCAGTGCAGTGTTGAAAACAAAAGATTTGTTTCGGGTTCGGTTTGGTTGGGTACTTATGCCGAAAATTCATCACACAGGTTTGATTTGCATCTAGACCATTAGCTGGACATTGATACAGCATAACAATAGGTATCTATTGCGAAAATATATTGTATGTAAACTATTACATGTAATAATAATGAATTATGAAAACACACATATTAACATATATGGCCTCAGTAAATGCCCACGTCACCTATGTGCCATACTTGTGCTAACCTAAGTATTTGCGAACTTTACATAAGGAAAAAAATAGGTTAAAACTTAGCCTTGGTTTATGTTGTGATGTATGTTTAAGAGATTGAGCCCAGTTTGACATAAGGCACAACGAGCTTTTAGTAGCTGGGTTATACTGGTGTATACTATGGGACAGGTCAGTGTAAAGGTATATGATATGTTGCGTTAGCTTCTATGCCTACATAAAGAGAGATAAACAATTATGGTCAGGACTGGAGTTTTCACAAATTTTCAATTCTAAAACCACTAATCTCAGCAATGTTATTGGCTTAAAATAACGACTTTAAGTATGTTATTGATGTAATTCCCAGAACTAGATGGTCTTATGATTGCTACAGCTGTTCACTTTACCCATTGTCAGAGTGACATTGATGCCGCAAAAAAGAGGAACAACGACAATTACACAATAACAAAATAGTAAAAGCTTTGAATGATGAACAAGATACACTGTTAAAATCATATTGCTTTGTAGGTACCACATTTTACGAAGTATGGGATATCCAGTGGTATTGCAGCTGGCACAACCTCAAAAGAAAATCTGACAAGCAGGCAAAGTGTAAGTCTTAGATTATTTTAGTAATCCTTTGCGATATGTCAGTGGCGTAATATGCATCCGGTGTGGACAGGAAAATCATGAACGTTTAAAATAATAAATTAAGTACCAGTATACCGCAATTTCCGTAAAAGTGGTCCATATACATCAGCGATGCTGTCATATTTTCATGAATGTGCAGATATCGCAATACCATTAATGCGATATCTGCATCAAGCATAGACTGCCACAAGTCCCATTAGAGTTTGTGCCAAAGTAACAAATTTGGTTTAAATAGTATTTATAGAGGCTTCCTTGTTTTCTAAGTAGTGACCGATGAAGTATCTTCAATAAGTTTACTTCTGATCATTTCTTGCACTCATTGGAAGGAACAAACGCAAACACTGCAGGAACTTCACTTGCTGATGCAAAACTGTGAGAAACGGATATCGGAGAACAACACTGTCAACGATGAGGTAAGTAACTCATGGACAACAGCAACAAATTATGTATATTACTGTAATATAAGGATCTCCAGATACAATAAAAATAACAAAACAAAATTAGCAAACACGAGTAATGCTACAATGACAACATTATGATTCTTGCACTTGTCTCGAAGCCTCCTGTAACAGTTTGGTTGTCTTAGTTTCGCTTTGTCATTTACGTCATATAAAACGTTGACAACGAGGTAACGCTTTGTCATTTACGTCATATAAAACGTTGACAAGGAGGTAAAATTGAATTGAATCAGTTTTAACAGAAGGGAAGTGTTATGGGTGATTGATCGCAATATCTGTGATGTCTTCTTTTTGTGGTTCAGTTTCGAACTGATATCGAACAAGCCCAGAGCCAATTAGGCGAGCTTGAGAGGCAGTACGATAAATTGGAACTCGCTTGTCTTAACACCACGGGAACTACAGACAAAGCTGGAGATGTTCCATGGACATGTGACTCAAAGTGTACCGAACCCGATTCTACGCCGCTCGAACCAACGTCTGCGGGAGTGCTAGAGCGGTTGGAGAACAAGAAGAAATTTATTCAAGCCAAACGGCAAGATATTTTGGAGTTGTATCAGAAAAGGACGAAAGTGAGTAGAACTTTCAATCTGTGCATGATATAAGTTGTAAAATATGTTCTTTTCATGTTGCATTGTGTACTACACATTCTCCACATTCTAGAATTTAATTCCCAGAACGGTGGGGGACATCAAAGTCCGTAACATTTAGAGACAGTTTGGTACATAAAAAATATGATGCCGCAATACTTGACAAAAGCAGTTGTACATTTAGTGGTACCTGCTATATTAATTTCGATCTAGGTTATTAAGGCTTTGGCCAATAAATGGCCTTGATACAAGGGCACGTCGCACATTTGCACTGCCATTACCCTGCATTCCAGATCGGCATGGAATTTGTTACTCAAATGGATTCACTGGAGGAAGAAATGTTCGAAAAAGGATCCGGCTATCTGGAAAAAGAGGTATGCTGTCCCTTGCTGGAACTACAGAGTACCAATCCACCTACACGGCACGAATTTTGTTATCTGTGGATAAGATATTTTGGCCTCCTGATGAGAACACTAAATACATGTATAAATGTATGAAATACATGTAAGAAATACATGTATGAAGTATGGGGCGTACATGTAAAAGGCACATGTCGTGTGTGTGTTCTTGGATAAGAATAGTATGGAGATACAATGCGGCTAAGAAGTAAGCAATTACAAATATATGCAGCTTAACCTTTATAATTAAAGCAAGTGAGGTAAATGTGCAATCTCGACTTCAGATGGAAGCGCAACCACCGAGCTCCACTCAGTCAGAACTGGCGAGGGTCCTAAAAGAAATGAATGTTGTTCACACACAGGAACAGGGGCTGTTTCGTGACTTTAAAAAGGTAAAGAAGTGAAGAAGCACGGAAACATTCAGTGCACAAAATTCAGAATATTTAAAGGCATTCGCGTGGTAATAGTGGTATCGCTCTAATAGTGGTATCGCACTAATAGTGGTATCGCACTTGTTCAACGATTTACTTTTGTATGGACCAACAGCTGTATTCATTCTGACAAAATGGTGGTTAGAATGCAGCTGCAGGTCTATACAAAAGTAAGTCGTAGAACAAGTGCGATACCACTATTACTAATTATAAAAGACCCGGAATTTAATCTGGAATATTTGGATTTGGATTTGGTGGTGGTAAGGTTAACAAAGTGCGTCATTTCTGTGTATCTATCATACCTAGGGTGCTGATTTATGGGATGCGTTGAGCTCACGTGTTCCATGTTGAAACATAGCGGAGAGTTCGGATACCAAAGTTTAAAAAGCAACAATCAAAATATTCCAGATTAAATATCGACGTTGTATATACCTGGTGCTTCACATTTATCACCCGTTGCTTGATATTAACTCGTTCTTTACACAAGAAAAGCTCATTTCGATATGACATTGGTCCCAATATTTGTCCTATTCATGCTTGTAGAGCATATCGCAACGGCCCGCGATCTTGGTAGCGCTTCCGAAATATAGAGTGCGAAAAAAGAAAGGTCAGCGTCCAATGCAGACATTGTTTTTGTACGATCCTTGAAATAGTAAAGTATAGGGGAATATTTATAATAGAAGTATTCACATACAGAATTACGCATACACATAGGTATAAATCATATACATGTTTTTGTAAAACGTCCAGGATTCTGTCACGTTAGCGAAAGCATCCATGACACAACATATGATAAGTATATACGTCTTCGTCAAATCATGTATTGAATTTCCGTGAATCGTGCTTTCTTTTGTCATTTTATCAGTGCAAATACTGGTTTAATTGTGCTGCTGGGAGCCACGATGTGCCCTCTCAGGAAGCCAATGAGGTATATCTTCTTGGTCTTGGTCTACGCTGAATTGTTGGGTTTTTTGTATGCTAAGTTAATTACAATACAATGGTCATTAGTACCAGAAACCTGTGCTAGAAACTTCTAGAAGTACAGCTACTCGTCTTTGTTCGAATAGAAGTAACTGTCTGAGTACCATATTAATGACTTTGCCTTGGGCGATAATGAGCTGCGAAACAAAAATAGTCGCCACCCCTTCATACTGATATTACTGAAATTATTCAACCGAAAGTCCTTCTCCAGAAAGATAACTGTGTTTAGGAGTAGCAGCGTGATTCATCTCCCTACAGTATCTGTTTTTCTGTGTCGAACCAAGCACGGAGAGAGCTTTTATTTTTTTTAGCCATAAGTCGATAACATAAGGCCAGTAACATACAACAACGTAAATCAGGAAATGATAAATTTCCACAAATCGATTTTATAGAATATAAAATAGTAATTTATATAATGAGAACTTCACATCTTATTGATGTGATTTCGCATACAGAGCCTCTTATTGTGAATATACGTTTTCGGATTTCTCCACAGAGATACCGACAATTCCAGAGGGTAGAAGAAAAGATGAAGCATCAGAAAGAATTGACGAGTACAGATTGCTACGTGGGTCTTATGGAGGCAGAGAATAAGCTGTCCCTTATTCGTGAGGGTGTTCCAATCTCCATCATTGAGAGACGAGGAATGGATCTGATGCAACAAGTGAAGCTGGAAAAAAACAGGGACACTATCTTTAGTGATGTGCCCTTCGAGGAGATCTCCACTCACCTCATTCAGAAAAACCTGCTGACCAGAGTCAAACTGGACGAAATCAGAGTTCTTCCGGATCAGCCTGCTCGTATATCTGCACTGCTGGGTGCCATATACTTCTCCGGGACTAACGCCTATCCATCCTTGCGTAGCTTCTTTAAAACCCGATATCCACACATTGCAGATGCCCTGGATGACACAGTGGTGGACAAACGGGATATATATGGGGTGTCTGGATCCATGGTTAGGGACGGAACAGAGGAAGACGAACGTGGAGAGAGAAGGCAAGATAGAACATCTCCAGAACCCAAATTACAAGAACTGATAGCGGATTCATTGTCTGAGAAATCGGCAACCACTGAAGAGCAGGTATGTTTCGTTTGGGGTAGAATTTCGGAGATAAACCTTAATTGTAAAATTTGTAAAAAAAATAATCTTTTAACTCTAAATGCACACCCTTCCATTTTTTCTTCTTCACCTTTTGAAAACATATGTATGGTCGACAAGGGGTGCATTCTGGCGTTTTAACTATGGTTTAACAGTTTTTAGGCATAAATCTGAATTGGACTAGAAAAAAGTTGAATCAAATCAAAGTTAATTCTTCAGCTCTCCTTAACATTTAGGGGGCATTCCGAAGAAGCCCGAAAATATCATAACGCGGAATTGTAATTTTAAAGTATGGTGTATGTTCAAAGTTAACAACACAGTTCATTTATAATAGTATTCAAACAATAAAAAATGCAGACATTGCAGGTAGCAGTTTTTTACACCTGATATTGGTGATATAGAGACAAATGGCATACCACACTTTTGATAGCGCATCGAGAATAGGTGATTTAGAGATAAATGGCATACAACAGTTTCTACCGTGCATCAAGCACAGGTAATTTTAGGCGTACAAAACAAACAACAGGTTTCATAGGACACCAAGAACAGATAATAATATGAATGATCATATTTCCACCTTATGACACATAAACATCGCACAAACGCTTTTATACAATGTTTTTAGGCATGTACATAAAGGTGACAGATTCACAATTATCCAAAGGTAAAATATTCCTTATCAGCCCCGGTAAGTTGATATTTCTCCCTATCCCTCCTCGCTTGCAGGTGGTGAGTGTCAGATACCAGCGTACCAACAGTGTGAGCGAAACTGCACTGCTAAGGGCCTGTAAGGACGGCCATTTTGACACAGTGAATGATCTTGTGATGGCTGGAGCTGATGTCGATGTTGCAGATGTTACAGACGGAGACGGTTTGACAGGATTGGCCATAGCGAGTTGGAACGATCAGCGTTCGATCGTAGGATTGCTGTTAAAATACGGGGCTGATGTAGATAAGCCTAGCCCCTGTGGGAGAACTCCACTGATGCTGGCGTCTATAGCAGGCAATGTTGAAGTGATGAAACTGCTGCTGGAGACCTCGGCTGACGTCAACCACGCGGATGACGAAGGAATGACAAGCCTCGCTCTGGCTAGTTTCTTTGGTCGTACAGACGCAGTCAGTCTGCTGCTGGAGAAAGGAAGCGAGGTGGAGCTAGCAACTAACATCGGGCTCACGCCACTTATGCTGGCTTGTCAAGGCTCCAGCATTGACACAGTGAAGGTCTTACTGGACGCTGGGGCGGACGTGAATGCTGCTGAAGAAGAAGGGCTTACCCCTTTGATCTTTGCTAGCATGAAAGGCTGTGATGACTATGTCCTCTTGCTGATACGGTACGGGGCTCGGGTGGACAAGCCTGGTCACGGAGGCCAAACCGCATTGATGTGGGCATGTGATTATGGAAACAGCAGTACGGTTAGGACATTACTCCGTGCTAGAGCGAATGTGAATGCTTCGGACGCATCAGGGAACACCAGCTTGATGTTTGCCAGCTATGCAGGCTGTGGCGAAGCTGTTAAGCTGCTGTTAGCAGCTGGGGCAACGGTGAACACCGCATGCGAAGGAGGAGAAACCAGTCTGATGTTCGCTAGCAAAGCCGGTCACATAGACATAGTGAAGTTGCTGCTGGATGCCGGGGCAGATGTTAGTGCCACAGATAATGATAACATGACAAGCTTACACTTTGCAATCCGTGCTGGCCATATGGATATAGCGCAGCTGTTAATGAGGCAGCCGCAAACAGGAATGTCGCTGTAAGTGTCAGGCACTAAATAACGTTGAATATCTCTTTCAAATTACTCAGACAACTAGCCATGGTTAAGTGTCCTTATACAAATGCCGTGTTTAGCGAATTGGTCATGATATTTAATCACACGAAACAAAACCATTGTAGATGGCTAGTGGAATTTTCTACTTGAAAACATAGTGTTCATCAACCTACCATGGTTTAGTGTCATTAAACAATTATCAGTTTGGTGTCATTATACTGTTATCGTTGTTTAATAGATACATTGTTTTGTCAGGCGTGTAGCGTCGTTCAGTGTCATCATACATGTACCATGGTTTAGCGTTATTATCCATGTATCATTGCTTCGTGCTATCATACAAGTACCGTTTAGTGTCATCATATTACATGTGTCATGGTTTAGTGTCGTTGTACAAATACCATGCATGTACTATGTTTAGTGTCATTAGAAATGTGTTCTTATAAGGTACAATTATTTAGTGTCATTATACAAGTATCGTGGTTGATGTGTCATTATACAGGTATCATTGCTTCGTGCTATACAAGTACTGTTATTATAGTGCAATTAAACATGTACATTGGTTTAGTGTCATTAAGTGTATATATGTTCCGTGGCGTAGTGTCATATATAGCATGGTTTATTATGCATTTGCAAGTGCCATCGTTTTGTGGCATTATACGGAATCATTGTTTGGTCAAGCAGTGTAAAATAGAAGGTCTATTTTACCTTGTATGGCTTAGTTTCATTATACATGTACCATGATGGTGTGTCATTACACAAATGCTATGGTTTAGTGTCATTAAACTCATGTACCATGGCTAATGCCTAGGTCACAAATAAACGGCGCCAGCACGATTTTTCGTGGGAAGCCCACGGCGGGCAGTTGGCGGCCAGCAAAATGCCATCGCACGGCAATTCCAAATATTTGTGCACACGGTCACAAAACTGCTGGCACCGTATTGCCGAATTTGAAATAAAAAAAAACGTTGTCGCAAGACGTTTGCAAGGCAGCAGTGAGATGAAAGCAGGATAACTGTTGAATCGTGCAGGCATTGCAAGTAAATCGCAAGATGATCCTTACGTCGTGCAGACATTGCAAGAGTGCAAGAGTTCTTTCTTTTTTTTTTTTTTCCTTTCTATTCGTAGGCCTACTTTGTGTAGTTTGAGGGGGGAGTTTCAACGCATTCCACTGTCTCTGTTATGTGCGAATTTCGCTGTATTTTTGTTTCTTCTATTCAGCAAAGAAGCACAGATATAGCAAGCTGAACCCAAAGACCTTACTCCGAATGTATGCAGCCGGTCTTTGCTGAAACTATTGGGCGGGTTTAAGTACACATTGAATGCTTCCCCTATAGAGGTTTTCATTGTTACACCCGAACTATAGTATTTTTGAGCGAATGGGAAGCATTTATTAATCCAGCAAGACGCCAATACATTCTGTATAGCTTGACCAGCATATGCATAAAATCTAAACAAACCCTATAATTTTAAGCATGGGGATCTACTGTACATCTAGCGGCAAGGCATACAAGAAACCTTAGACCGTGTAAAATCTATTCCGTTTTTCAGACAGGACAACGGCGAGTACCACATATATACAACAACTTGTTTGACATGTCCTTCTGACGAAGGCGACCAGCTGCAGCAAAAACCTGTTGTTGGAATTAGCCCTGTTCATATAAGGATCATGGAGTCAGACATAGCGGGTAGATATTCGAGGCAGAAAGCGGTATCAAATGTCCTGCTACTGTGAACTCGCTTCCATCGGCTCGGGCTCGCTGGAACTTACGTCCATTGAGTCTCCCCTCTGCCGCATTTCTCCATTGCGTCCAAATGTGTCATTCAGCCATTTCACCAGTTGTGTGCGTGTTGCGGACTTCATAGATGCGTCTTTAAGTTTCCCTCCCACGTACCAGGACACATCGAACTGCATATGCGTTGTTGTTTTCTCGCACTTTTCGGTAGTTAGCGGTACGATTTTCATTGAGCTACCTTTCCGAACTTCATCTATACCCACATGGGAGTAACACTGAGACAGGACAACGGAGTAAGCCGAGCCAAGAAGACTGTTCTGGGGCTTATACTTTTCCACTTCTTTTACAAGCCACTCGTTCTTGACGGGTTCGTCTTCTAAAAATCCCATCGTCCCCATCCCTTCACTCACCCCGCCGTGACCCAGGAATATAATGCCAATTTCCCTGGCTTGGGCAGCCTTTTGCTCCATAAAGTCCTTTAGTGCACTTTCGACATCGGAACGATTTTTTGCCATCACGGTAGACAGCAATCCTTCCCTGTCTACCTTTCCCAACACAGTCTCATTTTGGAGGTTTTCAATTTCCAGCCGGAGCTTTTGTTCTTCCTCTACAATCACTTCGGTTTTGTCTGCATAGCCTAGTTTCATAGAGCGATTGCGCAATGGCGAGGCAATAATGAAGCAAGCCAGATCTTTCAAGTTTAGGAATGCATTGTAACCTCAGCGATCTTGGTCGATTTGTTCATATATATCTTCCTCTGCGTCAGCGCATGGCTGTATCACCAACCCAGGATTGTCGAGCCACTCACCGATTTCGTCGAAACTCGTACCATAAGCCTGGTGCCAGACCTTGCTTATCTTTTCAATGTACATGTGCTTGACGTCGTCCTTGATCATCTTTTGCCTCTCGGCAAAGCCGGGAAATACAGCAAACGATGAATCTGAAATCATACAGCATATGTAACATTTCGCATGTGATGCTGGAAATGCAAAGCCCAATGTTTCAATGTCATCATTATACAGTTATTTCGTCGCACATGGTATGAACAGTCCATGGCACAGAACGACTTTGGGATAAAAAGGGAGTTTTGTTGTAGTTAATATTGTGTATCATATGACTTTCTGTGTTCGAAAAGTCAGGAGTAAGTAAGTTATAGAAGGCCAACATTAAAAGACCAATTATTCATTACGCAGCCCGGAAACAGCCGTGCTCTACTCTGGCTACTGCGAGCGATAGCTTGTGGAGCTACCTGGTGGACCACAATGTCCAGTTCATTTGTCAGGTTATAGCCACCCAAAACTGTTTATAAAATGGTCAGTTGATATGTAAATCGGACAAAGGAAGCAAGCATATAGATCTGCTTCTCGTCCAAATTAAGTTACAAAAAATCTGGAAAGATGTTGCCTGACCAATAATACAACGCATATAAATGCAACGCATAGCAGATTTAGTCTACCAGTTCATGCAGTGGCCACAGAATCCAAAGCATGCAAGTGCGTTAACCCCTGTGTGTATCGCCGTGTACTTATTGAAAGGGTTATTGGATAAGAATACTTTACTTACCCGCCGTGGTCATGTTCCCAAAACAAGTGATAGCCAGCGTACTTCTCTTGTGTATCAGGTACGTGCAAATGGTGTTCGTGATGATCGTGGGACGCTTTATATACGAAAGGCTGGCTCGGCGTTCCTACCGGGGTTCCTACACCCCACCCACGCTTGCACGCTCGCAACTGTTAGAAGACCAGGGAGTGGTTTCGTTTTCCCAAAATCCCTTAGGGGTCGTGTCATAATATCGATGTGCGCCAACAGGCGAAAGTACGTTCGTTCGGGGGGGAGGGGGTTTTTCTCCATTTCATCTAGCCGCGGCATCGATCGATTTTTTGGCGGGAACCCCGATGTCGTCGCTTATAGCCAGTCGGCAGGTGCCGCTGCATCAGAAAACGTAATTCTCGCGAGATGCGAGAACTAACTTGGCGTCCATTTTTTCCACAAACCGATGTGTTTACTTGCCTTCAAAAGGTTTAATAACGCACCAAAAGACAGCTTTTCGGCAACCAGCATTACAATTTGAAAGTCCTA
>JAAUYG010003678.1_pt1 | contig 12342 bp, 8 predicted proteins | sample 7278091 | NCBI WGS metagenome assembly JAAUYG01 (sample SAMN14350201, study PRJNA611818) | marine sediment metagenome | isolation source: surface marine sediment (0.6m) | place: French Polynesia: Moorea | collected 2018-08
GCCCCCCCCCCCCACCCACCCCCCACAACCCCCCCCCCCCCCCCCCCCCCCCTGTCCCCCCGGCGGGGGGGGGGCCCCCCCAGGCTGGGAGTAGGAACTAGAGGGTTGGTGTAGGTATAGGCAGTTGCATGTTGCCAAATAGGTATCAAACATGGTAATTTTTAAGCATTATCACACACAACTTCAATGATTTATTTTTGTATGGACTCGCCACTGCAATTGCCGCACAAGGTTGCAAGTCTACCACAACAGTCCATACAAAAATAAAGTGTCAGAACACCACCAGTATTATTTTTTTAAATAGGGGGGGGGGGGAGCGGTGGGTAGGAACTAGAGGGTTGGTGTAGGTAGGCAGTTGCATGTTGCCAAATAGGTATGAAACATGCTAATTTTTTAAGCATTATCACACAAGTTCAATGCTTTTTTTATATGGTCTCACCACTGCATGCCGCACAAGTTTGCAAGTCCAGCACAACAGTCCATACAAAATTAAATCACCGAAAAAGTGTCATAACACCACCAGTATTATTATATACCTGCTGCTTCCTTTCAAGCATAAGTTATACATGCCATTGCTTCGATTTTTTTCCTTTTCATGCTTTTAGGGCATAGCATTGCCTAGGACCTTGGTAATGCAGCCAAAAATAAATAATAGAATTATGCAACCACAGACCTGTGCTTCTGTGATTGGCTGAAAAGCTTGGATAGGGTCATCATACGTTAAATAAATGGTCATTGGGCTGTTAATGGATTCATCACACAATCGTTTCAATGGTAAAGAATAAATTTATTTTTTGCCGCTGTAATTTTTTTTTTGGCCAGCAGTACATAGAAATATCACACTGAAAAGGTAAACAAGAGATACACGTATCTTCATAGAAGCAAGTTTTGCCTAATCGTGGCCTACGGGGTCGGATGATGTGACAGGAATGGGCAAATTAGTGTTGGAATTTGTAGGCCATAAAGTTAACAGGGTCATTGGATGAGTTGTGCTTTCACTGTGACCAGCATTTTTTCTTGGGGATCAATGGCACCAGCTACAGGGATTATCCCAGAATGCATAAACAATTGCCTTTCCAGCTTCCTGAGTTTGCCCAACCCCACCCGTATCCCACTGACAGGAGTGGGAAAAGCCTATGACGCATGCAGCTGGGCTTAACTTATGACCTCCTGGAGTTAAATCACACTTGAGGTTTTTCTGAGTAGACATACCACTGACTGGGTTTCTTTCTGATAGCAGTGGGAGAACCCCACCCCCATGATCATCAGCATGACAAGTCAGCGGAATATGCAAGACTGCACTGGGGGTATAATCCATGCTAATTTTTCCAGTAGCTGTAAAAACGTCAGGCAAAAAGTTTGCCATTAGTCTGAGGCGATTGATTTTTTGTTGCACGGTCCATTGCCTCAGACATTTGAATGTAAAAGACCTCCTTGGGTAGTTCAAGAGACATGCAATTGCTGCTGCTGCTGCACATGCGGGTCTATTGCTGGATGACTTGAGCCAATGTCTCCCAGTCTGGGGGACTCAAGCCAATCATGTTTTCTCCACTTGTTCTGTGTGGCATTGCTTCATACAGGCTGCTGGACAGCCACCAGGGCTGCGAATGGCCAATCCTGCTGCATAACGAGCCTTCCCCAGTGCTTCCCGATCCCCTCCAAGAGAACAAATCCAATGCCATTTCCAGTAATAGAAGCTTGCTGAGCAAGCTCATAGCGCTGGCTTCCTATCCCGAAGAGAAATCTATTTACAGGTAATCTTGATGGCATCAACTCGGCAAAGCCGGGGAAAAGCGTAGGGACACGATTCAATGACCAACACTGATAATATCATGAGCAATAGGCAATTTGAGCTGAAGAGGCAAAGGTAAGCTTCTTGAGAAATTGTTTGACTGATTACAAGGCTGGACCAAGGCTAGATAAAGTCTGGCTTGATAAATTGCTGGCCCTGGGGCCACAGTTCTGAGAAGGCTCATCGTTTGGTGATGGGTCTAAAAAAAATGCCCAATTTGATGCAATTCCATATTTGGAAACACCCACTTCAGACAGACGCAGAATGATTAAGAAATGTTAACAGAATAACAGCTACCACAGGCAAGCCTTGAGTGCAGGGTCTTGCTTTTGCAGTCTTTGCCCTAAAAGCATATGGCACTGTGGAAGAAAATAATCCCAACGCGTCCACCTTTCCCCAGAAACATGACTTGAAGCATAATCAAATTCATCAGTTTTGCTATGCATTTGAAAAACCCATTACATCCTCGTTCAGAGTAAGAAAATCAATTCCAAAGAAAAATAGTTGATTTACCATTCATAGTTTGGGGATACATGTATGGATCTTTAATACTAGGTGGATGATGAAGCTTTTATGAAAAGTTTAAGGCAAATACATGTGGTACATAATAATTCTTTTACTTTGGCAACAAATCCAATGTTGAAATAAAGATATGTATACATTGGAACAGAAGTCTATATTTACAGGTATACATATGCATACGGTATTATCTCAGCAAAGCCTGCCAAGAGGGACAAATTAAAAGATCAATACTGAAAATGTATGCCAAAAATACAAATTCTCATCTATATTGCGGGAACTTTTTAAGTGACATCTTCAAGTCGAAAGTAACATGCACATGAATTACCGGTACTCGCATACGGGTATCAAACTGCCTGGAAGGGTAAAAACAAATTGATAAATGATATTCCAGTACCACAATATACATGCACATGTATTGAATGACAGAAAAGTGAATCTATTCAGAATGAAGTCTGAGTGCTAATGGATTTGTGAATATTGTATATTTTTGCATGTCATGCTAGCAGACTTACCCTGTATTGTTTTTTACATAGACAGAAGATGCCATTCTTTGTCACAGGATTTTGACACCTGATGTGCTGTAAAATACACAATATGGTCATACCTGATATAGGAACCTGGTATTTATCAGGTGTTCAGAAGCCTGTATGACCATGATCAGACAGTACCTGCTGTTTATCAGGCCTAGTATGACCAGAATCAAATAGCACCTGGTGTCTATCAGGCCTAGTATGACCATGATCAAATACCTGGTGTCTATCAGGCGTAGTATGACCAGAATCAAATAGCACCTGGTGTCTATCAGGCCTAGTATGACCATGATCAAATAGCACCTGGTGTCTATCAGGCCTAGTATGACCAGAATCAAATAGCACCTGGTGTCTATCAGGCCTAGTATAACCATGATCAAATACCTGGTGTCTATCAAGCCTAGTATGACCATGATCAAATAGCGCCTGGTGTTTAACAAGCCTAGTATGACCATGATCAAATACCTGGTGTCTATAAGGCCTAGCATGACCATGATCAAAGAGCACCTGGTGTCCATCAGGCCGAGTATGACTATGATCCCCCCACATCACCTGCTGTTTATCAAGCACGGTATCACCATCATCAGATAAACTTCTGGTGTTTATGGCCTTTCAAGACATATGTCCAGGACATAAAACCCTAACTTGGTGACACTAAGGGTTTGACAGAATGTACAGTGAGCCCTGCAATTTAAGACCCCTCCATTTAAGAATTCCATCCATTTTAAAACTGATAATCAGCAACATCAACTGTATTTTCAGTATAAACATTCCTGCATATTTAAAAACCACCTACACTTTAAGACCATCTTTTCAGATTGAACAAATGGCCTTATTAAAATTTAGGGACCACTGTACTTTATATAAATTAGGTGTGGCAATGCACTGTCTATCAGCAGCCTTGCCCCCCAAAAATACATGTACGTAAAACCACTGAGTAAAGTTGCCAAAATTTTGATGGCAGTCACCTTAAGTTATTTATGGGCAAATGTATTGGCTGCTGAAACATTCCATACAAGAGGTCTTGGTACAATTCATAACAATTTTCAGTGAATCTTTGCTATTTCATTACATTTACCAATGGGGTAAATTTTGTCTTATCTTGATTTTGACCTTTTAAGGTATCAGGCAAAGGATGTGGAAGTTAAAAGGATTTTGAAATACGCTTTTTCACATTTCATTTTGTCTGGAAAATTCAGTAAAGAAACGAATCAATCTGAAAGGCATTCTCAACATGCACGATAACTCAGGGAAAATAAAGTCCTTTCCCAAATATGACAGTGCATTAATCTATGAAGTGTTGTCAATGCTAGACCTCATTTTGTGGTGGCTGTTTGACAGCATAAATTACTGCATATGGTAAATAAATAAGCAAAAGAACCGAGTAAGGAACAAAGAAACAAATGAATAGATAAATAAATAAATAGTTCTGTGCTCACCATCATGACCATAATTAGTAAATAAATTTTACAATCATTCAATGGTGCTCCAAAAGAAACAATACTTAAACTTGTACTAACAAGACCACCCGTATACAAAGACTGGCTGCTGTTAAGGATATCACTCTGCAGATCCCCTGGGGTATATTTTACATTTGGTTGCTACTGTACCTATGGGGGTGCTTTATATAATTATACAGGTTGTACTTTATCATCAAAAATTTATCTGGAAGGACTTAACATTTAATGGTTATTTGGCAAAAATGATATACACAGCATTAGAATTTGGTAGCTGTTCATTCAAACAAGTTCCAAAGCTTAATTTACAGCATTAATGTTCCCACAACATTTAGGGGGGTCACGGTAATGATTTACTAATTGTCAGTTTTATTTTCCTGTCCTTTTCTTTTCCTACATTTGCAAGAGTGGGCTGGCATGAGGAGGTAGGCTGTGGGCATGCACGCAATTGGCATTTGTGAGTCCTGCAAACTCTAGGATGCCATCTTAGAACTGAGCCAATTGCAGTACAAGTTTTATTATTATATATATAAGGAGCTCTTTACAAAAAGAAAGTGCTTTTATTATGTACATTAAGCCCGACATTTTGGAAAGGCTGATTCATATTCATTTCAGTCAGCCACAGCAATTGCTGTTGGATGAGTATGCTAAGCTGGCAGGATAGACAATACCGGTTTCACTGGTCTGTCAAGCAGAACATGCCATGGAACTGTCTGCCTGATACACAAGCGTGGGAGAAATACCAGAAAGCGCTTGACAGCCAGTTTAATCAATTGCCGCAGAGTTTGGAACCTGACATGAATTCGTGATTTCTTGCTGCCACACAATATTTTGGCCACTGAGCTATGGTAAATGCATCACCTAGCAATGTAAATTCATTGATAGGAAGTCCAGAGGACATCATCATACTTTAACTGAAATTAATTCATAATTTAATGTCATCCTTTTGTATATATTGTTGAGAAAGAGATGGAGAGAGAGCGCGCGAGAGAGAGAGAGAGAGAGAGAGAGAGAGAAAGAGAGAGAGAGAGAAAGAGAGAAATGAATAATTTATAAAAGCCATTATTCATAATGCCAGAAAAAGTCTCATTTTACCCACTGAGTCTTTTAGAAACTATACTGTAAAAGGTCCCAAATTTTTGGTAAGTCCCTCAATGCCATTTTCAGGGGAATTTGGGTGGGATGTCCTCTCGTGTGACCTGTGGGGTTGCATGAGAGAAGCTTCAGGGTGGGATTTCTATCCTTATATGGTCTCGGGTTAGGGTGGGCTCGGGGAAAAATAAAATGGAAGCCAGACAATGGAAGTCCCAGCCACCACCCTGAAGTTCTTCTCATGTACATGTAGTTACATGAGGAGTGATATGTCAGCCTGCCCAAATTCACCTGAAGATGGCAGCAAGATACTTGCTCAAAATATGTGAACTCTATATCTATTTTTCACTTGATTCAGTACGTGGGCAAAGTGACAAGTTTTCATGATCCAGCCCAAAACTACATGCATACACCCCATAATTCTGGTTTTGTGATACTGGTCAGTATAATACCACACAGGTTTAGGGTTTTAGAAACATCTTTTACTTGGAAAGAATTTCTAAGATTGACTAGTTGTTCACCATACTGAAACCCACATCCCAAAATATGCACATATACAAAACTTAATACATGTAGCTAATTATGAGGTTTTTTTTTACACAAATGCCATGAGTGTTTGTATACTTTGCATAACCATTATGAAAGGATTACAATAGTAAATTGTCTTACTATTCTTGTAATTGATATTTTATATATTTTCTACAGATGTACTGGAACAAATAACTTCTTTTTGACCCCAAAGTGTTGATAGACTAATGTGTTCAATTACATTTGATCCAGCTGGATCCTAAAAGCATCATAACAACCAAGAATTCAATACAACACTGGATGCAACAATGGAAGTCCATTGCATTGCAGAGCCACCCAATTAACCCACATTTAAAACACACATCATAAATGTTTTATGAACAAGGGATAGATCTAAATGCATAGATCCATCCAGGCATTGATTCATTTAATGCTTTGTTTTCTGGTTGCTGGTTTTGCTCTACTGCTATTTTATATATTCAGATATTCAAAAGATTAAAGTAAACACACATCTTAGTATTTCTTTACTGCATTGAGCCTTTATTATATTTTACAGGGGCCAATGAGCAGCCCAGTGTGACTGTTATCCTGGATCTTTGAGCACTCAGATTCAAGTTGCGCAGGAGGCCATGAGATTTTATACCCAAACCACATCAAATCAAATTAAAGACACAAATGAGTTCCCGGCCCTGTAATATTGGAAGTTTCTGATAGCAGTATGATATTCAAAAGTCAAATATGTCCCCATTCACTGGCTCTCTACAGCAGTCTTTGCCCAAATAAGATGCCGTGTCTATCCTGTCATGTCAAGAGTGGCTCACCTGCTGCTTACCTCTGTCCTCCCAAGACTCTCTGTGCCTTGTGTTGTCTTGTTATTTGATGGACACAAAGCCCATTAGCTCTGGACATTGTTCAGTTGTTGCATGCAACAGACGTTTCTTCAGACCGCGACCCTCTCTGTATCACTAACTGTATTGACAGAGCATCCCAAATTCAATGCTGCCGTGCGATTGCTTCAAAGATTGAGCAACAATATAAATTCTTGGACACACCGGCGTTATTGATTTGCATTGACACAAAAGACAAAAGACATTATCGACGGAGCGTCGCCACTTAAAACCTGTCCCCGGGCTCCTATAATCGGGAAGATGGACTTCGCTGTGCCACGCCCGTGGGACAGAACTTCTTCAGATGGATGTTAATGAAGGGAGTTATATCGCACTCATGAATATTCACATCAGGACCACAACTTGGTCCCAAGACATGATGAAAAGCCCTCAGTGATTGGGAACAGAAGTCAAACTGTAAGTATCCAAATCTGATTTCAGCAGTCCCTAGTCCCAGGAGATATGATGGCACATTTGCTCTGCATACAGATGTTGAGTGTCTGAGGAGAATGAAGTTTCTCTCTCAGGCAATTCTTATCTGCAGCTAGTTTACAAGTCTGGTCTGCATCTTTGTAACATTATCCAGTTTAGGAAGAGCATCCTTTAGGTGTATCTGGTGCTGTATTGACACTGGATGATCCTGACAGACCTAGACATGTCTAGCCTGAGTTGAATACTTTGCCCTGTGCTGGCCCTAGTAGCTACTGCCATCAGTTGGCTACCTTCAGCTGACCACTGACAGGCGGTGCCTGTGTCTACAGTGCCGGATGTCTCCTAGAGAGACTGAGACTGACTGGCTATACCTGCCTCCAGTAGCCGAGGATGCCACCGCACACCCACCACCCCAGCGACCACTGTGGACTGTCGCCCTCCTTACAGCTTCAGGGAATGATAAAGGGAAGAGAAGGGAATGGTGGCAGGGGGTGGGAGAGCAACCAGAGGGGTCGGAGGCGAAAGCAGAAACAGGAATGTTAGTAAAAGGGCGGGGGAATGTGGATTCTGCTGGCTGAAAAATCAATGTCTAAGCATTTATCGGGATGACATATTGTTTTGTGTCCTACCTTGGCAAAACTTGGCCTGGCTTTATGAAGGTCCCCAGCTGATAAGGCGAGACTAGAGGCGCTTGTCTCACTTTTGGGGGCTGAGCTGCTAAAAGCCACATAGACCAGGGAGATTAAATGTTTAATTCATGAAGTGATAATAGCTCATCGGGTGAGAAAGGATTGCCGAGGTGGCTAAGTCACGACATTTGCCACATATACACTCACCAGTGGTCAGTGACATGAGAGGTCGTGGGGTATTGATCAGGACCATATAATGTGGAATATATCAAACAAATTCTCATATTCCATAAAACCAAGCACCTGTAATGTATTTTAGTTAATTATTAATCTAAATGTACCTAGTGGCTTAGTGTATGGATGTAGATTAAGTCATTTGACATGAGGAAATGGGTGAGCCTATATTGCAGGTTGCAGACTAGCTGGAACTACCTAGAATGTTCACTGGAAATTAAAGGACACCTGCACATGTTTTAAACATGGTTCCTGGTAATGGACTTTGAGTGCCCTCCTCAGGGTAGCTGTCGGGGTACATACCCTGCCCTCAGCAAGGACAGGGCGATGGTGCTTGGAGGGCCGTATAGCCAAGCATAGGCCAAACTAGTTTTCCTCATTAAATTATTATGGTTTCCTCTTATCACATATCATCTGATGATCATGGCATGGTCACAAAAATTAACGAAGTTAAAAATGTATGAAATGCACTAATGAACAGTAGGCATTGATGTTAATGTTTTTGGTCTCCATCATGCTGATAGCAAAGACTACCAAACTGTTTCCCACAAATTAAAACATGAAGTTTGGTATGACTATAGAAACATCTTGGAGTCAGCACCTGACAGTTTTGATAAAGGCTCACTTTTGGCACACTTTTCATATACTGGTGTTCTTATATAGTTACACCAGAAATGATTCCTTTTCCTTTCTAATTTAGGCAAAGCTGATTTACCTAAACCTTTTCTCAAAAAAGTGCCAGATAATTTTTCAAAGTTGAAAGTGTGCCAACGTAAAACTGCACGCTCTCCATCAAATCTTATCATTATGCAAATTGACGGACAGTGTTAATGCCAGAATGAAGGGCCCACCATGTGCTTCCCTATTTCACAGGGCGATGACTTTCCTGGGTTGGCCGACCTTGGGGTGAACACTTTCTGCAGGGTCTCCCCAGGCTCTGGCACCCTGCAGCAGGGTCACGAGTTCATGCCCTGGGTTAGCCCATTTAGGGACACAAAAACCAAGATAGGATTTTAACAAGAAAGGGCCTGCCACATAGAGGGTGATACTATAAGGCTTCTTATAGCCTCAGTGCTGACCCCAGCCCATCAATCCCCACGTTTTCATGCTCAACATTACATGATGAAATGAGAAACCTGTGTTGGACTCTCACACTAACAGAAAGTTATTGCGATGTGGTAGTTCAATAATCTTTCCAGAAATTTTATTTTGCCGCCAAATTACTTTTAGCAGTCCTTGAAGGAAATAATTTTCATGACCCGCAGGTATATGAAATCAACCTTAATGCATCATATGATTCAAATTCACTTAAAAAACTCATTAAAGAAATGTTCGTTTCACAGCTGTCTGGGGTGGCATACATTAACGCAGAAGTTACATGTAGCTACAAAGGTAATGTGTGCATGCATTCCCATGTAATGTTGTGTTGATGGCCATTACATCAGTAGAATGATGAAAAGTTATACAGAAATATATATATAGATTTTTCAAAAGTAAACAATCTGCAAATACAACTATACATGCAACTCATCAGTCTTTTGTACATCAGAGTACTTGAAATGAATCATCTCAAACTATAAGAGTGTGAGCATGTTATGGGTAGGCAAACCTTTAATATAAGGCAGATACATGTACAGGCAGCTGACATTACGCCAGGCTGTTTGCCATGGGAATTAGTGCCAGACTGTCAGCAGCAGTTGCACACATATGTCAATGTTCTTCTGAAATTTCTTCCTGTGGTTAATCCCAGTTTCATTTCCTTTGATTACACTTTTCATTTACCCTAGTTTGACAGTTGAAAGACAAATTACCTTGATACTTTGTCCAATACACTGGAAGAGGACTTGGAAATAAACGCATATGACTGTCTTCTAGGACATTTTCTAGCGCCAATTTCTGAAGAACGCAATCTTGTATGTTAATAAACAAATACGGTAGATGCCAATATTTTTCTTAATTTCCTGAATATACTGCTTAGTGGGATATTGTGTCATGAAACCTAACTTTGTTCCATGTCAGTAACACTGGGTGTACTGTTGCCACATTTCCAGATCATACAAAATACATTATTAAACACATTTTTTTCAGTAATAGATCAATGTTGGTGCATGCGCACAATTAGATGCAGGACATCACAGCCAAAATGGCTGTTTCTGTACAAAGGAATTCACAACACATTATACTGAACTTCATAAAAAATAAAAAAGTACAGTTGATGTCAGCCCATGGAACTGAAATACAAACATACAGAAAACAAATAATTTAAAGCTACAAAATAATCAATAGATTGAAAACAGCTGCTTAAGCAATGCTAGCATGTTCATAAAATTACACGATTACAATTTGGGCAAGTCAAGTTACCAAATCATATTTATGGAATAATTTGTATTTATGTTCATATAACCTAATAAAGATATATACCAAATCATTTATTTATATTACCAGACTGAAGATTGTTGGTTGGAATCTTGACCTTTCAGCAGATATTTTTTCAGTTTTCTTCAAAATTGCTTCTTGCTCGCTGATATTGTTAATTCTTTGTGGAGACAATTTCAAAATCTGGTCCTTGTTGTGTGAAGCTGTCTATAGAGCGACTTTGGTCGTTGTATGTGGTAAGTGTGTATTTCTTTTTTTTTTCCTGTTTAATATCCATGATAGCTTCTCTTTGAGTTAGCATTAACGTGTACACCACCAGCCAAAACACTGTTTATAATTTTGTACATAAATGATCCTAAGAATAATTGGTAAATATAATATTTACCTTATGTTCCAGTTTATTTAGCAGTATGGAATGATTAATGGCGTCAAAGGCTTTTGACAACTCCAAAAATATACCAACTGTAAATTTCTTTTCTTTTATTCCTATTACGACATCATTTATAAAAGTAGTAACAGCGTCGTGTTGAGTCGGGCCTGCCCTGGATCCGGACTGTTTATCGTACAATTGGTTATTAGAGGTTCAAAAACAAAGAAGTATAAAATTCATTTGTACATAACCTTTTCTATGACCTATAGACATACAGGACAAAATAGGAATCTGCCTGTAATTGTTTACAAGATTTCGCTCTTTATTTTTATACATAGGGAACACTTTTATTTTCATTATACCATACTAAGTGGTACATATGCGCATGCTCAAGCAAAATACATTATAATTACTAGATGAGCAATAGGTATGGTGATCGCTTCACAAAATTGGTTAAAGATAATGGAGATGTTTCCATCAATACCTGTCTTTTTTGCCTTTAAAGAGTTAATTATTTTTATTACAGTCGAGCCTCGTTATAACGCGGCTCGTTAGTCCGCGGAATCGGATATAACGCGGTCACACCTTGGCTCCCGAATTTTACGTAACAATTAACTGTCAATCTTCCGCGATCTCACAAGACGCCTGCAGATATACCGCGGATAGTCCCGGCTGACCGCGAAACGGCCAATGTAAATAACACAAGACGACGCCGTGATCGTCGCCACCCAGCGGTATCAAAGTAAAAGGTGTTATTTGTTGATGCTCGGCGTGACACGAGCTAATTAGGCCTTAAACACTGTCCCGCTTTGATACCCCCCTCCCCCAATTAAAACAAAAGGAACCATGTACCCACGCTGCCCTGGCACAGTGCTGTTCAAAGGCCATTTTCACATCGGGAGTTCAAAAGGTGCTTTTCACCAGACTTCAGCAGATTTCAGCTACGGAAGACAAAACAACCCATGATTTTCCATCACATCACGGAACCATGCATCAATCTCATCACTCGCAGCTGATAAAGGTGTAATAAACGAAGAATGAAGAAGAAACAGTGCCAAGGAATGTTTCGGAAAAATCAGACACCCCCTTTTTTTGTTAAAATAAATTAAGAAAGAAAAAATAAAAGTTGCTTTTTATGATGACCTCCTTTAGCCACCATATGATAGCGATAAAACCATGTGATTCAGTGGTGCATGTCGGACATTTTGACAAGTAGTTGTTTATGTGCTTAAATACGGACTTTCTCAGACATGTGATGCAGGATATAGGCAGTGTTTTTCCCTGTTTGCTGGATATAATGATTCTGGCGTGTGTATAAATTATTTTATGGAGGTTTTCGTTTTGTCTTATAACGATTCCTGGACAAAATTCGGTTTAAATTACTGATAATGTGCGGGCGTACAGAGTCACTTGCCGCTGTCAGCTGGTTATTTCGCGGGCTTTCGCGGATCGTTGTTGTGTCAGACGGAAGCCGCGGTTAGGTCTTACTTCCC
>JAAUYG010117773.1_pt1 | contig 12339 bp, 10 predicted proteins | sample 7278091 | NCBI WGS metagenome assembly JAAUYG01 (sample SAMN14350201, study PRJNA611818) | marine sediment metagenome | isolation source: surface marine sediment (0.6m) | place: French Polynesia: Moorea | collected 2018-08
AGCTAGCGCTCGCTATTTAGGCTTTGCCTAATGCATATTAATAATAATAATAATAATAATAATAATAATAATAATAATAATAATAATAATAATAATAATAATAATAATAATAATAATAATAATATACAATACAAATAGCCATAACAACAATAAAATCAACCACAGCAATAAAACAGTTACACCAGCAATAAGAATAACGCCCACAAAATTGCCACACAGAATTGAAAAACTTCATCTATTTCACGCAGCCGAAAGTCGAAGCGATGTCGTTTTCGCTGAGGTAGCAGCCGGCGGATGGAAACACGAAGTCACAAGGATGGACATCGAAAGTCAGGCTGATGTACACTTCAGGGCCCCAGCTGTTCTTGGCAAACTTTCCTTACGAGGGGGTACTATTGATAATAACGATGAGATGGTAATCAGCGAGGAATTTCTATGGACAGGTGGTTCCGTCAAGGGCTTTTTGAAGCTGGTAAGATTGTTTGTAGAGTAACATCAGCTACATGTAACTCGTTTTGGCTCAGATACAGCCTCTCTTACATGATGCTGAGCCTTCTCTTCATTCGGTGCACATTTCTCAAAATGGCCTGTAATTCAAAAACGGCTGTGAGCGAAAGGGACACAAATGTGGGACTCAGGAACAGTAGTAGTGCATACATGTATATGGGTTACCTTTGACCTTGTAGTGATCAAGGTTATTTGTGCAAGTTTTGCTATTTCCATGGTGTTTCTGCTGTCCTCAAACAGAGTGGGAAGGTCCTCTTGTGTTAAAGTAAGTGTGTAGTACTTTTGCCCAGGGTACCGTAGCAGCACTGGGAAGAACCAGGTTAGCATTACAAGAGGAAAGCATCTTAGACCGTCAGATGTTGCTTCTGGTTGGGTCCTCAGCCTGGACCGATTTTGGAACTCTGAAGGTGGCACATGGGAGCCAAGTTGTGGTAGCAAGTGATGGAAAGCTTGCAGTGACCACCGCGTCTGGTAAGAATGCAAAATTATGTGTATGGTATTCTTCTTGTTAATAGTTATTACGTCAACACCTCTGTCATTTGCAGACGCATTGTGTAGACTGTGGTGACGATAACACTGATGAAGAAATTGACAAAATGCTGAGTTTGGGGGTACTTTTTATCATTTAAACTGAACCTACACTAAATGTCTCTGAATGTCATTCATGTTATCCTTTTCAGGACAATTTCAGCAAGAAGAACAGCTATCGGGATCTCTCCAGATTGATGGATCTTTGGTTATTCAGGGGTCTCTGACAGTGACTGCAGACTTCTCAGTCTCTGGGAGTGTTCGTCTGCAGAATAATGCCGTGCTGCTACTTCATGGTACTATGATATGTATTTAATATTATATTATCTTTAGTATGTTGTGCCTCGACTTTTGATAACATGGGGGAATATGGACACACATTCACTTTCTAGTGACGAAATTTTTGACCAGATGTATTTCATATCTGATCTGTGTGCTTCGGTGCTAAATGAAAGCTCAATCCGCATGATCCGTACACTAAGTAGGGAGCTATTTTTTCTCGCTTTTTTAGTTGTTTTCTTTGAACAAGGGGTACATGCGCCCTGGCGTTCTGACTGACCACTTGCAACATCATCCAAGTAATGGCCATGCTGCTCATATGATTGGTCTTAATTTTTACATTGGGAGCTCAAAGCAAGAAGCCGCCTAGGGACCTTGTACTGAACCAGTATCGCACGCAAGTGGTTGCAACTCGATGCACCGAAAGTCGAAACGTACATCATATACAGTGCGGACCATCCCCTATGGTCTATTTTTCGTCCGTTTCGATCGATCCAAGGACCCTATATCTTCTTAGGAGATTCGCATTTTCGTTCTGCCAGCAAAGGTTTCCTGTAACCTATTGTGAAATAAATCACCAGATGACCACAGACTGACTTCGATACCTGGAAAATCAAACGTACCTGACACATACTGTACATCTGTCTGATGATTTGATTTCCAGCTTCATTGTAAGAAATAGTTCCCCAGCATAGACTCCAAATATTTGCATGTACTGGATATAAAGCATCACAGTGTGGTAATCGAGGCATAATGCAAGAAGCTCCTTCTAACTAACAGCTACTGTCCAGGTATTCATCATTATTACGCTAAACCCATTTGTTAAACCCACAGGATGAGCCCAGAATGGGAATCCCAGACAAATAACACATCAAAGTTTCACAAAAGAATTTCACGCTATGCATATGGGTATTTTATGACCTCATGCCGAGATCTCTGCTTCGCGACAGGTTTTGTACCGCACAAGTTTTCCTTATGCCTTAGTATACACTGCTAGAGCATCCCACAGTGGACGATTTGTTCCAGAATGCCAATGTTATTATGTTATCGTGTTTGATAATGTATTCTTAAATGGCACAGTTTTGACACGCCACAGTTCTGTCACGCCAAAGAGCAAAATCAATACAAATCGCCGAAAGTATAAAATATGAACGTTCAGCAGCCCGGTTTCCACAACCTAGTTTATTTTTCTCCTAGCCAAATGCATTCACATGAAGGTTTGTTGCTCTTTTCTTGCAGGATCTACCAAAGTGTCAGGCAGCATTCACCTTGAGGAAGGGGCTAGAATGTTAAGCGGAAATCCTGGTTTCTTTGAAAGCTCGGCATCGGTAACAGGTATGAGAAAGATAATTATTGCACGAAGCGCTTTAATGGATAACGCTCCAAATGATAATTTTCCAGAACCATTGACGCTCGTAGCTACAGCTACCCGTTTAGACAAAAAAAATGGATTTGGATTAATTTGGATTTTAATACTATCGTCAAATTATAGTCTTAGTAATCAATGGGATAGGGCTTTTTCAACGACATGTAGTAATTTGACACACCAATACATATAAGTATATCATCCTCAAACATGCGTCTTTTTTTTCTTTTTTTTTTAGCTCTGCTTTGTACACGGGCACAGCAGAGACATGGATGCTTCGAATCGCGGGCGTCTGTCGTCTCATTCATCCATCTGTAATATAATTAATCAAGTAATTATTATATTAATTAATTAATTGGTGGGCGTGATTTTACATATATCTGTCTCTTGACTGGGACGTGATTTCACATATTTTTGTCTCCCAGGTCCTGGCTCGCTATCGATAGAATCGGGGAATCAAGTCCTACGGGGCCTGACCGAGCAGACGACAATGCGGTTTCGAGGAGGTCATAGTGTCATCGAAGAGAAACAAACACTAGATAACGCAGAAGAAATCGTCGCCACGGGGAGTAGCACTGTAGTCATAGAGTGCCACGACCTTACATGCCAGCCGATAGATATTCCAAGAGTTACGGTGATAGAAGGTGGTAGCTTCCATATAAACCGTCCAATGAACATTGGCAATGTTGCAATCGCCCTTGGGACTGTTCGTATCCAGCAGACGGTTTCTATAAATCACCTACAATGGACAGGAGGCACCATAGAGTGTGTGGCTGGGCAGATATTAAGGATTGCAACTGTGGAGATAAGTAGCCAAAGGCCAGCCAGACTGGTCAATTGTAGGCTGGAGGTGACCACCAAAATTACGATGGCCATTCGAGCTCAACTGGAAGTTCAAAGGACTCGCCTAACAGTAACTGCCAACTCCCGTATGTTGATGTACAGGAAAAGCAATTTCACCTGTGAAGAAAGTGTCCTTCAGAATATGGGAGAACTGATCGTTCGGAGCAGACAGAATTATACAACACCCCGTGTTACCATTGACTGTCCCCTCGTTAACGAGGCTTCCATCACCGTGGAGAATGTAGTCCTGCACGTGTCACAATCTCTTCGTCATAGTGGTTCCGTTGATGTCCAGTCGACAGGTAGTCTGGTTCTCACTGGAGATGCGGTATTCCTTCCTGATTCCTCTGCCAGTGTAAACGGACAGATGTCCAACTTGGAAGGGACTTTTGAGCTCGGCTTGTTCACAGGAGTCATCAACCAGCTCACATGCAATTCACTGTGCGATTTAAAGGACGGAAGTGCAATAAAAATATCTAGGCTGATCGTACAGCGGGGTCGTGTCAATGTGGATGGTGCCATGGCTGATGCTTCCATACCGTTTGTGGACGTGAAGGGCCAACTGGTGCTCAACGTGAACATGCAGATCGAAGACCTGAGGCTGTCTGGCGATGTTGAGGTGAACGGCATCATCGGAGTAACAACTTTCGTGTGGACAGGTGGAGTGGTTGCAGGTTCTGGCCAAATGTCCGTGCGGCATATGGATTTGGGCTACAGCACTCAACAAGAGATTCGCAATGCCTCATTAATCATTGCAGGCCCACTTATCATGGAGAAGTATTATGTCCACACTGTAAGTATAACTGGCACTGGGAGTCTCAGGAACGGGGAAGGTAACGTTCTGAACCTTACTGCAAGTCTTAGCATAACCGGTCATCAGCTTATCAATGACGGAGAAATACACATTGTCGGGGCAGAAAGCGACATCGTCCTTGCGGCATCAGTCGTCAACAATGGACTGATAAGAGTTCAAGGTGGTGCTAAATTGAAACTGTCCTTTGGCGCCGATCACTACGGAAGCTTTGAGGTTGCTGCTGGATGCATTGTTTCCGTTTCCAGTTTCACAGCCCATTCAGGATCCACCGTCACCGTTGCTGATTCACTGGATGTGGATGGTGATTCGGCATTCCTCACTCATAAGCTTACTATAGGGGAAGTTCGCCTGGTAAAATCTGGAAATGTACGAGTTAACATACCAAGTGACCGAGCGACTTTCTCTCTATCATCAGTAACGGTATCTCGTGGGTCTCTCCTGCTACAGGGTATATCAGAGCAGCCGTACCCATTGAATACAGCACTGGTATCTGGAGGTATCCTCGACATCAGACAAAACTGCTCTTTAAATAATGCTACTCTGGAATCAGGAACAATGTACGTCCGTGTTAAGACATCAATTAGAACACTTTCGTTTCATGGAGGGACATTTACTTCAGGCTCAAGACGAGTCTTTGTTGAAATAGAAGATATGGTAATCTCCACAGTTGATGACAAAACTATCCTGATGACGGCAATAACCATCACAAGAAATTTCCACTGGGCGGATCAAACCGTATTTTTAGATGCCATCTTGCTGTCTAACAATGCCCAACTGAACATTCATGTAGATGCAACGATGACTATGGCGAACAACAGACGTATCGAATCACAGAGAGGTGGGGAGCTTGTCAACATGGGGACCGTGACATTTGAATATGGCACAAACAACACTTTCCTGACTCACGCTGATTTTACGAATAGGGGAATACTTCAGCTGATGAATGTAGGATCTGTCGAGTTTCATGGTCACTTTTCGTCTACCACCAATCTCGTGTTGCCACCCGATAGCGAGATTCATTTCCGCAAGAACACTATCGGTCACCCGTTTGCTATAACTGGAGACAAATGCTTCGTTTATAATGGTGCACACATCCGTCTGAATTCCACGTCAGTATGCAACAAGATAGTGGTCTATTACAATTCCCTCCTCTCAGTCCACCCTTCTGGGGTAGCTAGATTTGATATTCCTTCAGTTGAAGTCCTGAAAGGTAGTTTCATAACGATGGTTGACTCGACAATTGCAGAGATGCTGGTAGACAGTGGATCCTTGCGAGCACCTATTGGTTTTGATGTAACCATAACTGTAGAAAACTTTACCTTCGCTCACTCTAGATCATATAACTCCAGATCATCGGTGGAGAACCTCAACCTTGTTATTGACACAGATCTGCTTGTGGAAGGCAGGGATTTTGTTCTGGATGAATCGAGCATGGTTGTGAACGGCTTAGCCTCTTATCTCTCGGACACGCAGGTTATCATGCGAGGCTCCAGCGCCTACAGAGTTGGGAAAAACTCGCAGCACTCCATCAATCACAATATTCAATTTATCGACGATGGTGCAAATTCCTGTGTCTTGGAAGTCTCGGGAAATATCATCCTTAGATACGATATGACATGTACCTGCCTATTTTCCAGTACTGGACGCCTAGAAATCCCTGGGTCTTCAAGCACTGTCCACATTAGCCAGGTCTCGGGATCCCTGGGAGAAATAAATACCGCCAGTGGCCAGAATAAATTATTAGTCTCCGGAACAGAGACGTTCAGCTTAAGTTCTTCTTCATCCTTCACGGCCGGGACATATATACGAGTTTATAGTGGAAGACTGATCGCAGATGTTACGAGCCCCTCACCGTTCGGATCTGTGCAATTTGTTGTTAGTGGTGGGACGTTGGAGCTTAGGAACAGTGGTGGTGTTTCCGACATAATACCCAACGTGGATATCATAAATTACCCCAGCAGCGAGTTGTTCATAACTGGGGATGTTACAGTCTCGCAGTTTGCTGTAAATGGAGGGGTAGTCTATGGCTCATCCCTGACAACAACAAATATGACCCTCTCCGGTGGCTACCTGGCTAATGATGCCATTGTTGCAGAATGTCTAACTATAGTTCAGAACAGTACGTTTCGCCGTGGCACATTTGAAATATCAGCAAGTTTGAAAGCGCATCTTGTAACTGGTGGCATTATCAACCTGGAAGATGAGGCAACATTGATTCTACAAGAAACGGCCGGTATGGATGTTAGGGGAGACATAAAATTTGAAACAATGACTTCGGGGATCTTCCAAATCGATGGTCAAATAACGTTGTTTACCCCCTATACACTGGATATAGGCGTTCGGCTCATAGAAAGTTCCAGCGGCAATCGCACTCATCAGCCTCAGTCATGGCTTCATTTGCGCTCAGAAAGCACGCTCTCTAAACCAATGCACTTCGAAGGCAATTCTGGAATACGCTTTTATGCCGGAAGTCAGACGACAGTCACAGAAAGCGCGACGCTGACAGGACATGGCGGTGAATGGCGTGTGTACGGTACGGCTAGTGTGACATCGTCGGTAGAAGCATTGAGACTGGTAGTTTTGTATATCGCTGGAAGTTTCACACAAAGAGGTAAGACAGCTTGGTGTAGTTGATAATCTGCTACAGTAACCGCACTTTGAAGAATTCGTGGAAAGTGTTTGTTGTGCCAGGTGGTTTAGCCAAAAAGGACGTGTCATGAGCTGATATCCTTCAACACGTGATACATCTCGATTATGGGACTAAAATCTTGGCATCGTAGAGGCAAAAGTGTTATAATAGGTATCACCCCATGCACCCATGGTGATTATTTTGGTCTCGTCGAACGGTCACTTACATAATTCTTCAATAATAACCAAGTTAAGATAATTTCCTATATTCTTAAAATCCTATACCCCTAATATTCGTGATTCCTAATGTTATATTAATTATATTAGAATGTTCGAGCTGAGTGCACAAACGTTATGTACAGAGAAATGTAATAACCTAAAGTCTCTTGTCACTACAGCCAGCAACTGTATCGGGTCTGTTGTGGTCCAGGGCGGAACTCTAACTCTAGAGGCGGATCATTCACTAGGTAAACCCATGTATTTTTTACGGTTCGTTCTTGTTACTTGCTCTTGGTGGTCGTGAAAATAGTGCCTCACCAACACATTGCTTAGCATGATACAATGATAACGATACACTTCTGGCACAAATAACTTTTTAATATTTTTATTGTTCGCGTGCAAGATATGTTTAGTAATTTCAAATTATCAAAAGTATGCTGGATGTGGTACAGTGGCTCTTGTGGAGTCCACGGTGTGGCGGTTCGGAAGTGTAAATGTGAATGGTTTTGTCTTGATATGGTTAGGCCCCTGTTTTAAACAGGCCCTGGATGGGTAGCAGAGTTAAGCAGTGCATGCAGTGTAACGTTAGTGAAAGATTGGTTCACAATCTCGTAACCCTACGATTTTGAGGATCAGCGCCAGTGGTAGCAGATTTGAATACTGAAGCAGTCATGTATTTTTTCTAACCCTAGCTTCCCTGCACCTGTCCTCGGGTCAGGTGAGCGTCCTGGGCAATGCTGCGGTGAATGGTCCTGCAGTTTTATATGCCGGAAATTTGGGAGTAGCTTCTGGGTCCAGGCTGAACTTTAATGGCATGGTTTCCAAGGATGACAGTGTCACCTCCGACTCCAGCGGTACGATAAGCTACGTAGATTCTGGTAGGTATCTTTTGTGCCAGCTTTCCGTGAAACATTGTTGTCTTGGTTGCAAATCTTTCTTGTGAGGTGCAAGGGCAGGCTGTGTGTAATCGGTGTCCCTGTGTTTAAACCATACGATTAAAGTATTAGACACTAGTTTGGTATAAATCATAATCCGGTATCCGCCTATATTATTTAATGACCTGACTTTATCCTAAAAATAAGTGCACAGCCAGGCACCATGTTAAAATATAGTTACATGTACGTCGAGATATTGTGCAAGGCAGATGTAACCGAATCTCTGAGAGTTTTATGTAGTTGTACTTTTGTGCTTAGTTTTATGTTAAAGTATGAAATACATGTAGAGATAAGATGCGATAAAGATAAGATAAAATTTTATTTAACGTCGGATTTGATTTTTAACAAACATTAGTGACCTGCACTGTTGACCGACATGATACAGATGGGACGGGATGGGGTGAGATGATGGTAACAACGAAGCGAATGAGTGATGTAATACGATCATGAGACATATTATTAAAAATATCGCACTGTACATTTTAAATCTTATCACAATTGCTTTAAAACACATAATGTACATGTCGAACAGGAATAGGCTGGACCAAACCAGTTTAAAATATTTCCTTTAAAATCTTCCAACGATACAGACTTTAATGGCTTATGAAGCTCGTTCCACAGTTTTTAACTATAATAACGAGCAGAGCTGAGACCATAAGTTGACGTCTTACATATAGGCTGTTGTTACATATATGCTGCAACAGAGATAGAGAGGGCAAAGTTGATATGACAGAATCGCCAGCTGAGAATTCTATGTACTTGTAGTTTTTGTGCTTGCAGTCCGGTTTATAGGTTTACCGTTGTGCCTCTGACAACATGGTTATGTATATAAAACCGTTTGCCCGGTATGCAGACGATAGCATGTAATAGTGTCTAGGAAGGCATTGGTCAGAGGAAAAGCCAATGGGCCTTAAGGTATTGCTACTTTGTGTACTTTGACAGCAACTCATTTCAGCAGATATATTATATATTCTATGATACCTTCAGGAAACGCATGTCTTGCAATTGTCACTTGCGGAGCATGCACCGGTCAATGTTCCTGGTCGGAAACGTCTGCCACCTGTGTCGAAGATGCTCGAGCTGTAAGGACGAGTTGCCTGACAGATACTTGCAGTAACTCAGGTAAGAAACACTGGATTATAAAAAAACATTTTGCATCCACATTACTGGTTATCTACATATATTTTAATGATAAGCTCTGTTCACAATTTCCGGAAGACCTGAAGGTGAGACTAACGTAAAGGTAATTGGTGTATTCGTTCCCAAATATAGCTTGAAAGATATAATTTGGAACGAATCCACCAGTTGGCAACCTTAATGTTCACGCTGACTTCTCAACAGGGGAAATAACATGTATGTCAACCAGTTGCACTACTGTCAAGCTTTCATATTCCCGCACGGAGAGTTCTGATAATTTCAAAACTTGAATTGTTATAAACTTGAGATATTCTCCATTTCGCAGCGTGCGAAAATCTGCGAGATGACAGCCTATGCGACCTTTCTGTCGGTTGTGAATGGTGTAGCTTCTCGGGATCCTGCCTTGAGGCTGCAAGTACCTGCAGTGAGCCATCGAATGCCATATTCTGGATCAACGCAGGGGGCGGAAACTGGCACAGTCCCGCCAATTGGGACACAGGAGCTGTGCCCACCATAAAAGACGATGTATACATCACGCTACCTGGGCAATATGGAGTAACTGTCTCATCGCAGGCTGCCATGGCACAGAGCCTCACACTGGGTCGGGATTGTCAGTCAATGGACTGTCCGAGTCTATCGAAGCCGCGGCTCACACTTAGAAATAGCCTGACAGTGAACGGGACGTTCGTTGCCTGGCCTGAGTCCTACGTGAATTATGAATATACATCACTAAATATTCACATCACTGTAAATGATGACCTACAAAACTTGGCACTGATGTCCATGAACGCAAGAGTGACATTTGCAGGTACCGGTATCATTATTAACAGTGGTGTTTTTAAAGTTGAGCGACAATCATCATCTTGGAGAAATATCTTCAATATCAATTTCACGAATCATGGGATTCTTGACTTTGAGCCTTCTTCCAGTGATACCAGTTTCAACGCGGTGTTGCACAACGAAATGTCGGGGATTGTAGTCATAAATGGCCAGAATGTGAGGGATGGAACAATAAACAATACTGGTGTCATTGTAATGAAGAATACAGGCACGCGCGCCATATCCATGATATCGTCAAGGCTTCTAAACTATGGACAGATTCAGATTCAAATGGGAACGCTTGCCGTAACCGGCTCTTTGGAGAACAGCGGATCCATCGAAATAAATGGCATACTCAGATGCTCCGCTTTGACTATGATGAATGAGTCAAATTCTGCCATTAACGGTGGCTTAGTTCAACTTACTCGAGGCACTCATGATCTACAAGGTGGAACATTTAGAGATGGTCTAATCACAATAGAATCTTCTGCTGTAGTCACAGTCAGCGGATATATCGAACTTTCGAGGCTTCAACTGCTTGAGGGAACTATCCATATTACAACGGAAACCCTCGCGGCGGTTGTTTTATATTTCCGGCGAGGGACAATATTTGGCTATGGGAACACGCTAGAATCTAGTGAGGTGATCATCCCAGACTACACAGGGAACAGATACTTTTACAATACCACTTTAATTGTTTCTAAGCGATTCACAGTCCAGGCTTCATCTCAAACTTTGTATGTCTACATGCACACAGATACTACAATGAACATGTTGGAGGGGAGCCTATTCAAGATTGGCTCTGATCAAAAGTTATCCCTTGACCAGCGGGACAGCTCTCGCTGTTTAATCAATGTTCAAGGCAACATGACGATTAGTGGTGAACTTGAGACTGACGTGGTGTTTATCCTAACCAATGGTGACCTCGGCGTACTTGGGACTGGCCAACTTAGACTCATTGGGCCAGGGAGCTTTTTGACCAGCAACGTTTTTGTCTCGAGATACGCGACCCTATGGCTTAATGGCAGAAACTCAAGGCCAATTGTCAGCTTCTCTGTCGGCACTCACATTCATAACAATGGTCATATCAGGGCTTCCACCCCCGTTGTCATATCGCCTGATTCAACTGTGTTCCCCACGTTTGGACAGATCTCATGCGACGTCGACGGACGGTTTGAGATCTCGGCAAGATCTTCTGGCCTGAAATCCATCCGATGGCTCACCATAAGCGATTCTTGTGAAGTCGTAATCACGGACGCAGTTGGGGATAACAATACTTTGACCGTGAATTCAATATCACAGTACAGGGCATCTCTAAGGTTGAACACCAATGTCGTCGTGGGTGACCTGTATGTTTGGGGCTCTTCCAACTTCTACTTGAATGAAAACTACACGTATTCAATAATGGGAGATCTCAAGATTGATGGCCCTTCCGAGCGACTATCATTTGTAGGCGTTGGTTCTAGCCAAGGTGTTATAAATGTCATTGGGCAGTTAATCGTCGGTAGGGCTGTTCTATATGTTCAATCAGCCACCATGCGGTTACACAGTAGAAGTTACTTCATCCAGGCCAATAATGTTATCCTTCAAGATAATGGATTCCTTGAAGTCATGCCGACCTCCAGACTCTTGGTCATTGACTCAGATATTCGCGTAGCAGGACAAGGAACTTTACTAAACCATGGAATTTTGGCGGTTGCTGGCAGTCAGTCTCACATTTATAGCAGTCTGGTGAACAACGGTACAATCCTGTTATCAAGAGATGTACAACTAAATCTAAGAGCTTCATCTTCACATTGGGGCAGCGTGCGCGTAGAGGAATATGCAGCAGTGGTCATCTACACTGGTCAGCATGTGTTTCATCCTGGCTCCTTCCTCGATTGCCATCAAGGTAATATCATTTAGACTAAGGAAATACTACTTTCTAGCTGTGTCGAATTATATCAGCTGCTATTTTATACTCAATGTGTTTTAGAAGAATAACTTCTCTGTATCAAACAGCTGTTAGGGAGCTTAAACAAACCTTGCGAAAGAAATAACGCCGACCTTTGATGCACGTTTGCGTAGCGCTAGCGTTAAGCATCTCTGACAGAAAGGATTTTAGCAGCAAGTCTGGTCTGCACCAGGCAGAGTTAGTCAAAAACGTACTTGCTATAACTTGTTTCTTTTTAGCCTACATGTAATCTGCTTTGGAAATGGCTTTCCTGAATTTTATATCAGATGAAAACCAGTAACAAGAGGCACGGGGGGGGGGGGGGGGGGGG
>JAAUYG010067563.1_pt1 | contig 12336 bp, 7 predicted proteins | sample 7278091 | NCBI WGS metagenome assembly JAAUYG01 (sample SAMN14350201, study PRJNA611818) | marine sediment metagenome | isolation source: surface marine sediment (0.6m) | place: French Polynesia: Moorea | collected 2018-08
CCCCCCCCCCCCCCCCCCCCCCCCCCCCCCCCCCCCCCCCCCCCCCCCCCCCCCCCCCCCCCCCCCCCCCCCCCCCCCAACACCTGTCCTAAATGCTCCACGAAAATAATGTCTTCTCCTTCTAGCAAGACACCCAGTGGCTACATTCACCTTGAACGCACTGAAATACTGCTCTACACAATTCTGGGCTTCTCGGAACCTACCACATACATGTAGACACAAAATTACACTGAAACCAGACTGGTTTAATTTATTGATTCATCAGGTTGTGACATACACCCATAGGCGTGTTATAACTTTTCCTTGCATTGATATACGTCATATTAAACAATTAGACGTTCGCAAATATTGCTCTAAGCTGTGAAAAGTTTGCTGTAAGTTACATATAGATTGGGATGATACATGTTACCTGTTAATTCTGCAGGGCCAACTAACATTTCGATGAGCAAATAACGCGCTAAACCACGTACTAGTATTGTTTTCCTGGCCTTCTGCATTATGAAGTACAATTTTATTTTGAACCCGCTTTTATTCGCGAATGAAGGAGAAAGAGATGACAGGGGAGAAAGTTTATTGACCGTCACCCGACCTATAAAATAGACTTATCAGACAGCCAGGAATTAACATTTCAAAAGCAGTAGATGTTAGACGATTACTTGCATCCATGGCAAAAATCTGTTTAATCCTAAATTGTAATTTCACCAATATAGTGTGTTCACCAATATGTATATATGTGCTCCGGCGTATACCAGAAACACATCTGAAAAGTGTGACATCACAATACTTCATCTACTTCATCTTTCCCAAGTGTCCTGCCCAGGGAACACAGTCCCGGCTTTAGTGTCGGGTTGACCACCGCCTGAGTCGATCCTCAAGCGAACAGCTGCAGACTTCTGCAGATTGGGGGCTGGTCGCTGGCTATGAAATTCGACTTAATCTTAAGACACTCCTTCAAGAAACATAGGGGCTGGCCGGTCATCAGTCATGTTTTTCTTGTCCATGCCCACACGAGACCTGCGAAAACCTGATCTCCCATTGTGCACTAATTGCTCAGGCCCACGTACACCGACGGCCGACACGAGGCTAATCGTAAGGGGTAACAAAGCTGACAGTGACAATGATAGAAGGAGGGAGAGGGCCAGGTCTATGGAATGAGGGTCCGCCTAGATATTAGCCTCGTTTTGCTCTTTTCCTCCCATCCACGCCGTCCCGTATCTTTATACAACCTCACCAACTCCTTCACACGTGGCCAGAGTTTTAATATCATTATTTTTACCGCGGTACTGCCTTACGATGTCACCTCCTCCCGTAGACTGGCCCCCGAGACCTTCCCCCCAACACAGTGGAGGGGGAGACCTTTATAATTAATTTAAAGCGTGCATCTCTTAATTGTCTTCATTTATGAGCGATACCCTTCTAAAGATGTCGGTTTGGAAACGTCCATCACGAGGTAGCAAGGTTGCGTGAATAACCTCGGCTGCTCTCCCTTTATCGCTCATGGGTGGGGGGCGACGCCATATTTCACAGATTTTACGCTTCGGGTGCAAGCGAAAGTGTCTCTGTTTGTTGACTCTGAATGCGGTCTGTCATAAGGTCGAAGATTTACGGTCTTTTTCCTGCAACACAGTTGTTACGTCCGGGCTCTGCAAGTCATAAATCTGGTAAGGAAAATATCATTTCGTCGATGCAGTTTGACCCGCAGATTTGATGCTGGTCGCTCAGGCGTTGGCAGGTCTGATTGCATTTGGAGATGCCAAAAGGCCGGGCCGGCGGACAATGAAAGATGGAAATGTAACTTTTCACAGTTTATTATTTCCGACTGTGTGTCCCGAAATAATTTTTCTCTCTATCTATCGCAATGGGCCCTTACACGATTAATTGAAAGCGGGAACTATTATTACAAGGGTAATACGGGAGTGCCGTAAATACTTTAGACCGCAAAAGTGGCTTTCGGCAAAAGCGAATTAAAGAACAGATCACCGAAACCGATTTTTCACCCTGATTGATATTATGCTGCAACCTCTAAAATCAACAATGATGAATTCTCCTTAATGGCAATATCTCAAGCGGTGACCGCATAAAAGCTATTATAATAAAGAAGAAGAAGAAGAAGAAGAAGAAGAAGAAGAAGAAGAAGAAGAAGAAGAAGATGATGATGAAGAAGAAGAAGAAGAAGAAGGAAGAGCAGGAGGAGGAGGAAAGGTACGTACATTTAGAAGCAAAAGGAGGAGACGAAAGAAGATGTAGTCAATAAAGTGTAAACACAATACCAGATATAAAGTACCTGGCGCGAATTTTAACTGGGATGTACAGTGTACAACGATGATACATGTATGCACCAAATTACAAGAGAACTGTGAGGTTTATTCGATTATGCACACGGAAAGAACAGAACATTAGATTCACAGCGGCGCCTGTTGCTTGTATTGAATAGTGATAGTTGCATCAGGTAGCAGCATGGTATCACAATAGCATGCACGAGGAGGAAAATACTATAATTATGAACTGCTGCAAATAGCACAACTGCATTGTGGTTTTGGCATTCTTTTAAACGGCATTCATGCAGTGAATATATTTCAAGAATAAGATCCCCAGTCGTGCCATTTTGCTGCTACAGTATTCTTTCTCATGAACTATAATAGTATTATTACTACTGGGCGCTAAGGAGGAATACGTCTTCAATTGTAATTTGTCTACCCACTTTGAATATATTGTGCGATAAAGAAATAAATTACAGTCACTTTTGTAGTCGCTGGTGACTATTATAGTGACTAAGGAGCGCGGAGGCATTTACAGTCTTATGCCATTTGTGCTATTTATTTCAGCTCGATTTTTCTTCTTGCCACGTTAAAAAGTGACATGATGCATGCAACATTTGGTGTGAAAATGGAATGCCATCCGCCGTTTATAAACTCGGCATTTTACCAGTTCAACCAGGTTGAGCGAGTATCGAAAAAAAAATGACATGTCATCAGTCAAGAGGTTAGTTTACAAAGTTCTGGGGGGCATTTAAATGGTAACTTGTATCTGACCGGTAGCTATGAGATATTCACCATTTTCAATGGCAGTTGGTCCACAACACAAGATGGGACTTACAAAAAGGAGGAAATTTCATCAAAAACTACGTCTTGGGTAATGAGGTTTCGCAAGAGCGTCATTTTTCAAAATTACCTGACACCGAGGCCTATGTGAATGCCTGGGGAAAGCATGACTAAGTCAGAACAAAGGGGTTAAAATGACTGTGTCAGCTACAGTGAAAGTTTTCTTGCCTCTTTTTCCAAAGAACATTCAAAGACGCCTAGTGGGGTTTTCTCTTGATTGGGTGGATGACATGCGTTTAAATTGGTGCTAGACTAAACCTAAATGGATATTGTTGGACAGCACACGTCTAATCTAATACACATGTACATAAAGTTATACGTGTTTAACTAGGCAGACGATATATGTGTTTAACTAGGCAGATGACAACACAGTTGCATGCCGATAACATCCATGCAGCCCCGATCCAAAGAATTAAATTACAGAGGTCGATACAGGAATTGCTATGGTAGCTATATGCAATCCAGTTAATAAAATAAGTTTTAGTTTGTAATTTTCGACAAACAAAACTCTTAATGAACCTGTGTCTCTTACTAGTAGAAAATTTTGATAGTACATACATGTTGCTGCAAGACAGTTGTGTAGCGCCATTTACCGCAAGGCATACAAGCGGATAAACGCATCCGCTGCCATGCCCGAATGACCGGGAGTATAGAAAGTAAGCTGACATGTACAGTATTTCAACATTGAATATTGTTATTTTGACGTCCTCTGTCCTATGGTGTGGCACGTTTGTGCAAGTAAACAGTGTAACAAAATAGAAAAGATACGGCAGAGCAACAATTTACAGCCATCACATTAAGGGAAATTGAAGGCAGACCACTTCTATGTCCCCAAAGCTGAAGCCAAATGATGCCTTAAGTTTATAAAAGTTCACCACACCATCGGACTTGCGCGCATATATAGAACATGATGCCCGAAGTTTATAAAAATTCACCACACTATCGCACCTGCATATATAGAACGGGATGTCTGAAGTTTATAAACGTTCACCACACTATCGGACTTGCGCGGATATATACATGTAGAACATGATGCCCGAAGTTTATAATAAAAGTTCACCACATTAAATATTGCGCCTGCATATATAGAACAAGATGCCTGAAGTTTATAAAACGTTCACCGCACTATCGGACTTCCGCGCATATATAGAATATGGTGCCTGAAGTTTATAAAAGTTCGCCACACTATCCGACCTGCATCAAGCATATACGCAACATCTTTTTAGAAAGATGCATAAATTGTCAATGCTAAATTATAAAGTCGTTGGAAGAGCCTGGTAGCTTACGTACTGGGGTAGCTACTAAAAAGTAATATACATTGTCATTCTCTTACGTATTAATTAAGTTACGAAACAGTTGAATTTTGCTTGTTTTTAAAGAAGCATTAATCGTTGACGATTTACAATTATTAGAAGGATATGGGGTGGTAATTAGTGTCAAGCTACTGCAATACATGTATTTTAGGCTTGGATTTTATGTACTCTCATAATTCGTTCTCACGACTTATTTCGTGCACTGCTGCTTGATACACCTTTTTTGTTTGTTTCATCTGCGCGGGTCACTTATCTTTACAATGTATTTCCTTGTTGTTGTTGTTGTTGTTGTTGTTGTTGTTGTTGTTTTATTCATCAGACCGACTTTAAAAAAAATGATTATCTGATCTTAAACTTATCGTAAATAAAGGTACAACGTACCTCTTTGCACGGGAACAGACGGAAGCGGGATTTTGTTTGGTTGATTCCAAATGCATGTACATGGCTTCGTTGCCTACTAAAGTTCGCAAAGATTGGCATACATGGATCTATAGGCAGCCTTAAAACAAGGTTGCAAATTAAGGGGGCTTAAAAATGTAATATAACCAACATGATTTGATTATGTTGCGTCCGAACGTCAATTTTATCACAAGTGTCTTAATAAAATAAGCGTATAACTAAGGGTTTGATGCACATACAGCTCTGTATTATTCGGTGACTGAGGAACACAATTTGGAACATCCGTGCACAATATGCGTTCGTGATATATATCAACGTCTTTACTGTTTGGTTGTCCCAGTAAAAGCATCGTTTCAAAAGCTCACTTTAGTTTCTAATGATGCCATTCTAAAAGAGAGCATTCACAGGGTCATTACCAACCGCGATTTAAGCTAAGGGTCTGTTCGTGCAGCGAGGCAATATTTCAACTCTATCTCCAGGTCAGGCCCATCACATCCAAGGACTGTGCAATTTTGCTGCGGAAGGTTCTCCTGACGCAGCAGTCAATTGGTGCTTTAGGCTTGCCCTTTCTTCTCGCGTTTTGTCGCCAGTTAAGGAGAATGGCCATCGTAATTTTATGGCAATCAGGCGCCACTGCCAAAAGTTAAACATCAAGATGTTTCGTTGGGCTTCTAAAGACAAATTGTTTGGGGGTTTACCGGGCCACAGAAGGCATTAAGGGTTAATCACATAGTAGGGGGAGACCCCGACCGACTTCTACCGCTTCGTAATTAACTCCTGCAATTATCGCCCGCCTTTCCTGAAGATAAATCTGTCCCTGGTGATGGAGCGAGGTATTCTTTCACGGGGAATGAGTCCTCGGGGTGGTGATCCTAATAATCGACTTGTTTTATTAATCCTGTGGAAGATAAGTCGTTAAGCCTCTATTACGCTTGCGATATACCGTTTATATACTCATCCGTCAAGCCCAAAAGAGTCAGTGACAAGCCTTAATAGACCCTCCAGCCGGGAACTGCAATGGTCCTCACAGACCGTTCGGGTCAAATCTGCCCAACAATCAGTCACAATTTGTAGGAAATCGCGATCATGGTAGTTCTTCCCACAGTCTGGGAAATTTCCGTAAAAGAGTCCATCTAGACGCTCACGCATAGTGTGGGAATGCTTGCAACAAAAAAGAAAGATAAAGAGATCCATTCAAAGCCGTTGCACGCAAAATGAGGTTGCATGAAGCCCATGAAGTTGCTACATTAGAAAGTTTTAGAGACCGTATAGTGTATAACATTCAAATATGTAAAATAAACTTATTCTCAGTAACTGCTACAAATTAAAGTGAACTACCAGTCCTTTTAATCGAATTTCACAGATCTTAAAAGGCATATACAACTTAAATACAACTATTTTTTATTTGAAAGGTTACGCATTCCACGTTACGTTAAACTATGTTAGACTTAAATTTGAAGCATCATTGTCACACACACGAAAATAAAAACTACCCCCCCCCCAAAAAAAAAAAAAAAAGAAAAAAGAAAACTCCAGAACAGCCCAGGGCGCATTTGAGCCAGAGTAAATGCAGATCTCATCCTTTTCAATAAAGGTTTTGTCTATTTCTTTTCTCTTGAATTGCCTTCTTCATCCTGTTTTAATTAAAAGCATAAAAATGAAATTAGCAACTGCGAAATTAGAAACTTAGCGTTTCTTCGGCGTAGCAGTATTCGTTTAGCACACGATCTCCATAATCACCATGACCCTTTGCCGGTTCATCGTCTTCAGAAGAACAGCGCAGCTGTCGTATGATCACCACCTTGGGGCGATGCTCCATTCAGTTCATAATCTCAAAAAAGGGATGTCAAACGTCAACTGTAAACGCTGGGTCTTCTCTTTGCGGCCGAGCCACTTGGTAGCTTCTCTCGTTACAGGCTCGTTCAGGCCTAACGAGACCCGGGAGAGAGATTTAGAGGCCTTTTCCTGATGACCCTCGGCTTCTTGACAGTCATCCCGCGGTAATTGCGCCCTCGTCGAAACTTGAAGATGCGCAAACACGACGGCTATTACACCGCCGTCTGCATGGCTTCGGTTTATTTTGTCGAGATCTGCCTGGGTATAACATGTCCAAATTTGCTGTACGTGGGGGCCTCTGCTTTGCCCGCACGGCAATTATCGGCAGGGAAGTCGCTTAGTGTTTCTCGTCATACAATCGTGGACGCGCTTGGGGACAGGACGGAAGCCGAGCGTTGTCGGGAATGCAAACAAGGGTAACCTTAATTGTTCCAAGGATGTACTACAAAGAGATGACACACCGTCTTGATTGCTCTTCCAATCCGAGTGCCTGTTATGATAAAAGATGCTTTCAAAAAGAATTGCATGGAGAAGAACACAAAGATAATGTCCTGGTGCTAGTGACAATAAAAAGACGATAAAGAGAATACACCTCAAGCATTGCAAAGCTTTGTTCTGCAAAGAAACAAGCATAACTTGAAACTTGTCTCGAATATCACTCAAGTAATAGCCATGGCAGCAATTTGGGGGAGCTACTACATATATATACTGGATAGACTTCCATCCTTGGCCTATCAACGTAGAATTGGACATCATAATTCAAAACACTTCTTACATGTACATGTAGCTGCTTTGTGTTACTTCCCATTGGAGTTACTGCCATGGATCCGTTCGTCCGTCCGTCATCCGTAAAATCCGTTTTTTAGAAACGGTAAGATTATTAACGCTAAATTTCGTGGAAAGACACACGTACCTATCCACTACATCTCCATAAGGTCTGTTTGTTTTTTAAGTATATATATTTTAAAACATTTTGCGACTTTTCGGGTTTTTTTCGGGGTAACGTGGGGCCAAAGAGACGGAGAAATGTATAAAAATGACACCTTCTCTACAGGTACACAGATTCACTGTTAAACATTCATAAGGAGAGTCTGTACCAAAATTGTAAAAAAAAATGTGAATTTTCAAATTTGGATTTTTTGCCAGTTTTTAGCTCTGGTTTGTGCTACTGTGCGACGTCCGTTATCTGTTGGTCCGTTTTTCGTCCGTTCTTAAAACCCGTTTTTCTCAGAAACCGTTAAGCGAATTAATGCCAAATTTTGTCCACCATGTCTCCAGAACCTGTTTATTTGTTTTTCAAAATTTTAAATTTTTGATTTTTTAACGCTTTTTTTCGCTTTAGTTCACATGGGACCGTATGGGAGTAAAAATTTCAAACGATATCTCCTCTGAAGGTACATATCAGATTCACTCCCAAAGAATTATGCATACTCCTTGGGGGTGGGGAGTGACGGGGTCTCTACCAAAGTTGTTCATTTCATATTTTGGATTTTTGCCATTTTTGTTTTCATTTTAGTTAACATGGGACCACATGGGGGTAAAAATTTCAAACGACATCTCCCCTGAAATAACACCCCAACTCTGAAAGAACACACCAAATTTGCCCCGGGACCCCAAACTTCATGTATACTCCTGGGGAGGGTCTCTGTCAAAGTTGGTAAAGAGTTGTGAAATTTGAAGTTTTGAATTTTTGGCAAATTTTTGGGTTCTTTTTCTTTGTTTCTTTTTTTTTTAAATGATAGTCAATTGGGAATTTAAAACGTGCGATACCTTGAAAACGGCTGGACGTAGAGCAAAACGTATCAGCCAGCTTGCATATATTCAACTCTCACATATGTATGCAATCATGCCAGGAGGTACCAATGCACACCTGTCATAGCATTTGATCCGCCCCTGTGGTGGAGAGCCCACTTGATTGTGAAACGTCAGACTAACAGCTCTGACCTTCACTCTGCGGTTGTGTGTCTTGGGGGATTTCATACTTAAATGGGTTTCCTGGGTAGCATAGGATATATCATGAAAGGTTTGGGATGGGATTGAGAATGTGCTGGAGGTCATCCATGCAAGTAACAAAGTACCTCACATGTTGTCAGGCAAAGCTGTGTCTAGAACTGTTACAAGTCACTTCACCATTGATACTGTCCTGAACTCTCTCATGACTGTTCCAGTCTTAGCTAGTCTTAGGTGTACCACTAGGCTTGTCCTTTCAAAGTGGACATGGGGTATCTACTGATTATAGTAGAAAGGCCCCCACCGAGCACAGAAGTCCAACCAAAACTTGGCAAGTGTCATGAACCACCTTCAATCAGGCGAGAAAAGAATTGATGACATTGAGCAAAATCACAACTGGCAAAATACACTAGCCAGTGTGAGGTCTGAAGTAAAGAACTTTTCTTCTTCCAAAACAGCTGACCTGTGGCTTAAATACATGCAAATGATTAACCTGTTTCCTATGTTCATGAAAAGTGAACGCCGTGGCAACAGGGGCCTTCACCTTTAAAGCCATATGAAATGCTACGCTATTTTGCTGCGTCTGCGCACACATTGTACCTAAGGAGTGTACATGTATTTCGTCAGAAGATGGCAAAGCTTCCTGAACACCCTGAAGTCCACTACCACTTCAAAGAAGGACTGCATGTCATTCGCTGTTCTGATCGCTGTTGGTCTGGGTTATCACAAAGACTTCATTTGAGCAATGTCATTGATTGAGCAATGCCTCATGAGAAACCTCAAGACAACAGGTGGGCTAACGCGAGGTAGGAGCTTCTCTGAAACAACGTTTTGAATTTTCTGTGGGTGTTGTCCATGCCAGCGTGTGCTGAAATCAACAGTTCCATGCAGCAACTCACTGACATCAAGTATTCCACAAGGGAGCAGCACAAAGAAGCAATGAGTGCAAGAGTTGCTAGGGATGCCAAAGACACACAGGAATTGTTAAAACTACCTGACATAAGTCCATTCACAGATCCTGTCCATCTCCGTCGAGTGAAACTCAGTAGCCACATACACATTCAGGCTGAAAACCAAGTTGTTGCTGTGCACACAAAATCAGTCAATACGATCCAAGATGAACCTGTACATGTAGATCCACAGGTTCTCTTTCAAATGGTGGTAATGGTTGGCACAAAGAATGATGAGCTACAGGATGCCTTTAATCATGAACTCTGCCACTATATCTTCCAGCTGTCTTTGCGTCTGTCAACGCTCTTTGACCAGCCACAAAGTCCAGTTTGCCACATGCCCTATGGTGGACTGAGGCTGAAAAACTTCCTGGTCCATCTCCAACAGTGCAGTAAGTTCTGGATGGTGGCGCACCTTTGCAACATATCCCCTGGTCCAGAAGAGCCAGATACAACCAGATCTTACACCAATACACTACGTATGTCATCATGATGTATAACAAGGCAATTGTTGTGGTTGATCGGGTTACAGTGAGACACCAAGTACCAAGGACGGTTCTCATATGAGGAGATCAGGTGGCACAAATGGTGTAACAGTGTATTTCACTTCCAGTATGGCACTGCAAACGACAAACGAAGAATTCTTGTTGAACAAGCAGAATAAACAAAGATGTATTAGCCTGTTATCTGCTAAACTGGAACAAGCAGGGTGCGTGATCCACCAGGCAAGAGGGGGTGCAGATGTACTCATTGTGCAGACTGCTTTGGCATCAGCGGCTCAGTAAGTAACGGTGCTGGTGGGAGGTGACACTGATCTGCTTGTGCTCCTCACTCATTCATCATGCTAAAGGCATCAGATATAACATATTCTTCAGACCTGAAAGTAGACGAGCACACGATGCCGGAACATCCATGGACTGCGAGCCCTTCTAGGAAATGTTGTTACTGACAACATTCTTTTTATCCATGCTTTTATGGGTTGTGATACTACCTTTGGAATTTTGGGTTTGGGCAAGAAACTCCCCATCTCAAACATCAAGGCTGACAGTCTGAAGATCAGGCAGAGGTGTTCAGGACCCCAGTGGGAGCAAGCAGAGCTGATATTATCACTGCAGGTGAAATAGCCATGGTTTGCTTGTGCAGCGGCAACACTCGGCTTGACATCAATGTTCTGAGGTATGAGAAATTTTGTGCGAAGGTTAAATTTCTACAACCACCCTTCCAGTTCAGCCTAGCATGCTTCCTCCAAAGTCATCTTCAGTAAAATACCACAGTCTTAGGGGGTACTTCCAGGTCCAGGAGTGGTAGGTGGGGAAATGCCATCTGTGGACTGGGGCTGGACAGTCAGTGTAGGGAAATTTATGCCAATTATGACTGACCTGCAGCTTGCCCCTCAAACATTCTTACAAGTTGTACGCTGTGGTTGTATATCTGGATGTAATGCTCGTGTAGAAAGCATGGAATGGCTTGTCTTGCAGGGGTGTATGTACAAATACCCCCAATGACATTGACTCTGATGACGATACTGGATCTGTATTGGAGTGTATGTACTCGCACAATGTTTGAAAGGTGAATATTGTATACATTAAGTGCAATTTTTCACAATGTGACCTATGTTAAAGCCTGATAAACATGTGTGGACAAACTTTTCATGTGAACAAGGTTTAACATTTCCACAAGCGTTTTATGTAATTGTGAAGTTTTTTTACACATTTCCCACAACGTGTTCATACTAGTACTTCAAGTACGTTACCCACCAGTTTTTTTTTTCTTTACAAAGAGTAATAAAGTACTATTGTCAGTTAGATATTAATGATCATGTATTTTATGACCTAACAATTTCGACTGTAAATGATGAGAAGCAAAGGTCATTTCGGGCCATTAGAAATAACATTTTGTTGCCCCATGATGTAATTTTTGTTACTGTTTTGAAGGCAAGACTTAACATTACACGCACACTACTGGAGAATTAAGCACCTCAGCTGTATCAACAATTTGCGATTTTTTATTGCATCGACGCCGACGCAATTGTTTGAAAAGTGACCAAATAGACTAACAATGGAATCCGATATAAAATAACTTGATGTTTAAAATATTGAGTGTGTTTGTAGTTGTTCGGTGCACTTCGTATTGTTTCACGTGTGTGTTTGTTAGTTTGTTGCTCTGATATATTCACTTTTTGCCCTAAGCATGCCACTCACTTTGGGGTAATTCGGTGCACTTATCTGAAAGTGATATTATTGAAAACCGACAGCTATTGCCACTTTTCAAGTGGTGGTGCACATACATTGTCATACTATGTTAATATTTTTAGTTTTAGTTATTAGGTTTAAAGTCTTTAATAGACGACATTTTACCTCTGCTTAACTATGTCAGCAGAGCTCATGAAATCGAAATTTGTCCGTCCTCCATTCGTCCGTCGTCTGTCCACCGTCCGTCCGTCTGTGTCGCAATTATATCTGAAGCTAATGGCATGGATTTCTTTCAAATTTTGATTGATGCTTCCGCTGGGCTATACGCTCGGGCGTTTTTGAACTTTTGGGAAATATTTGGATTTTTGTTTTTACAAATATTTTTCGTTTTCGTTAACATGGAACACTATGGGATAGAAAATTTCAAAACGCTACTCCTCCTACAAATCACAGTCGAAAATTTTTAAACTCTTCCTGAATTTTTTTCCTAATGATTTTTTTCCTAATGATCTTTCTACAAGATTACGTTTGGGGTTTTTGAAATTGTGAAAATTGAAATTTTAACGAATTGTATTCGTTTTCGTTAACATGGGAC
>JAAUYG010043218.1_pt1 | contig 12335 bp, 8 predicted proteins | sample 7278091 | NCBI WGS metagenome assembly JAAUYG01 (sample SAMN14350201, study PRJNA611818) | marine sediment metagenome | isolation source: surface marine sediment (0.6m) | place: French Polynesia: Moorea | collected 2018-08
CCCATTTTTTTATTGCATTTTTCAACCTTACAAAAAATTTGCTTTCTGAAAATGTTAATTTCAGAAATTTCTTAAATATTTTTAAAAGTGTGTCAAACCTCCTTAAGTGTTGGAGACTATGTACAACATGACAGTTGCTATATCGGTGGGCCATGGTTCATACAAGAGAGTGGGGACAAGATTCAAGCACTTTTTATAGAAAATTACCACAAAATCCAAGGACTTTTTTTACCGGTACTGGTTATTTCTACAAATACCCTTTTAGCTCAATAGTCAGGGCCTTTATGTTGATTAATTTTTGGTGCGTAAATTTACTAACATTCAAAATAATGTTCACAGGAATTAAAGTTCCTGCTTTTACTGTCCCGGTGGGGAAGTCCAAAGACACGAATGGGTGAGGCTGGATCAACTGGGCTAATTGGACAGATATAATTTAAACAAGGCATTTTGAAAATCAAGGAGTTTTCAAGCGCTTTAATTTGCTTTATTTTCAAGCACTTTTGGGGTGTTTAAAAGCCCTTTGAAGGCCCCTTCCTCTTTCTAAAGACTTTTCCAGGCAAGCCTTCATTTTCAAGTACTTTCCACTTCTGTATATATGCACCTTGTGGACATTATCTGGTAATCTGATAAAATTAATGTCAGTATGTGTTCACATCAATAAACTGCTGCCACTACCACTACTAGAATTAAATGGCCTAATTCTCAGCCATTTACTTCTGCTCATGGGTAGAACTGGTACATTATTTTATCCAGTTTTATTTTCAATATATTTTCCACATAAAATACAGGTACATGGAATACAAAAATAGGTTCTTTACTACAGGCTTTGTGAACAGGCTTTTGGTTTCATTCGGAAGACAAACTACCTTGGTCATTTAACTACCCTTTAGCCAATCATATTGCGACAAATAAAAGCTCCGCCAATTGTGAGATGCCCGTTTTCGCACCTTTATCCTTCTTTCAGCTATCTTCGGAAAATTTTCCCACTAAGGGGTTGAAAATACTCCCTATAACAGTAACGGTTATAATGTCAGAAGGCAAAATAAGGGAAATTTTCATATATTTGGACATTGGTAAGAACCAGTCCCTTAAGTTGGGGGAAATGGACTCATCTGTATGTCATATTGACAATGAAGTATTTTGTATCCCGGCATGTTTTTTTTTTCATGTTTCAATGGCACACACCAGTTCCCATTGCCTGTGTAGGTGCCTGTCCCTCACCACTGTGCTTGAAACGAGTGACTTAGTTGATTTATAAGTACAAAGGGTGGGGAGCTGTAAGTGGTTCTGGCACTCTTGGCATTATAAAGGATTTTTTTCTTTTACTATTTACCAAGGGATTTTTTTTTTAATTTTATCCTGCCGCTCTGATGCATGACGGAAGATTTTGAAATGACATGCCAGACATCAATCTAAAACTTGAGTGCAGCTCACTTGCCAGTTGGGGAGGGTGCACAATATCAGAATACTAGTGGTGAAGGATGCAAATCACGTGTAGTTGGAATGCAAGTCTTGCGTGTCCTTAAATCATTTTAGCACACAAGTGGCACGGTTTGTCAGAAAAAAATTTCTTATTCCTTCAAGAATTTTACAAAGGAAATTTCTTCAGCTATCCATGCAACAGAATGAATGAACATATACCCTTTATGTACCAGCACTATCAATAGAAACACAAAAAGCTTCCAAAGTCTGATTTGTGTTTTATTTCAAAAATAAGTTAAATTACAGATACAGTTATTGTAAAAATACTTTAAAACTACATGCAACAAATAAATGTGATCTAGGAAGGAACATAAAAACAATCTAAATGCTTCAAGGGTCGTGTTTAGTGATTGCTGGCATTATTTACATTTTACAGTCTCTTGCAATAAGTCACAATTTATCATCAAAGCATAATGGGATCAATTATCATACAGTATTTGGTGTTGGAACTGTATTCGTTCCTTTTCACATGATTAAATACAATAACTCTAACTAGCAGATTCAGACATCCTATGTTGAATGTTCAACATTTGATTCAAAGTTCACTGCACATGTATAAGTATGTGGCGCTCAAGTAGGACCTATACTGATATTAAACTACAGTGCAACCTCATACGAAAAACGTAAAACTGAAAACTAAATACACAAACAATAAATTACATAATAAAATGTTGGGTTTTCCAGCCACGTGCAGATTTACAGGCTAGAAATAGAACTTGAACACAATGTTCAAGATTAAGCTATTCTCAGTTCGGTGCGATATTCCAATCAGGATGAAGCACTGCACATAATCTTAAGGCAGGGGCTTACAATGGTACATAAAAATGACACGTACTCTGCACCTAGCACTACAGCCTACCCCTGGCAACAAATGAACACTGATAACACAAGAACATGTGCAAGTTGAAAAAGTGCAACAAAACGAAAAAGACGAACACTCCCAGGCCTTAAATTAAGATTCACTGAACTCTTTAAAAACAAATTTAGTACAGTGAAAAAAGAAACAATACATAAAGTGGATTTTATTTTTTTAAGCATTTCCTTTTTGTTTAAAATTGAATGTTCACTAAAAAGTTTGAAATCATACACGTTTTTCATCATGTGATTTCGCTGATGTTCATCACCTTTTGTGGTACTAGAGAGTTTTAGTTTCCCACGTTAAACTTAAAACCTTTGAAATTTCTGTTGTATAGTGTCACAGAATTTGTTGTTGCATCATAACAGCGCATGGATATCCTGGAGTTGAAGCACAGCGAGAGAAAATCCCTGCGCTGTTAGGACTAAACAACAAATTCTGTGATGTTATACAATGGAAATCCCAAAGGTTTGAAGTTGAACGCGGGAAACTAAAACTCTCTAATATTACTTTGTCTCAACATGCTCAGGGCAAATATCCTCTATTCAAAGAATGAAGACTGGACGAGTGAGAACTGTATTGTGTAACAAGCATAATGATATGCATCAGGTGTGAACAAAACACGTGCTCCAAAATTTAGGGAGCATTACAGTTTGAAGCAGTTGTGAACCTGTTTGAAGTATAAGGCACCGTAGTGATTTGCACAATGGAACCTAATCGCTAAAGCCAAACATACGCAAGATTGAATTTCTACTAGCAGCTCTTGGCTTTAGTGGAGCAGCGGTTGTTTCTTGTACCACTTGTTAGTACTGTAGTGCATGTAGCAAAACTTCGTGTACTAACAAACCCAGGGTCTAGGTTGAATGAATTGCCATCTATATTGTAGTTATCTGGATCGCCAGGATTAGCAAAATCAAACCACTACATTAAGTTATGGAGTAAAACCATGGTCTTATGTAGTCTTATGTAAGAAAGAAAATACTCGCCATTCAAAAGTTGAACATTATCAAAATTGAAGAAAATTGACACAGATTCAGTTTATACACATGATTGTTTCCTACATAACTTGAAAGACAAGATTTAAATTATAATTTACATGATCTAAAGGCAAACTGCACCATGGTTGCACTGCAATTTGTTTCACCCTACTGACAAAATATTCTTTTAAAGACTTGACAGTCTGCAGTAAGATTTTAATTAAATACGTTTTAACTCTACCATTGCTGAAATTACTGTCTGAGGGAAAAGCATGTAATACACTGATGGTAAATATTGGTTTTTCTTTATCATCTGTATATAGACAGAATATATGAGACACCACTGTAATTTGTAAAGTGAAACCCATTACTAGTACAAGCTTCCCCGGCAAAAATGCACACCGATAAAAAATTTCGTATAACATATGTATATGCAATATAATAAATCTGGCTTACAACACGAGTAAGGCATGGTTTTCAATAAGGCACAGAGAAGCACGGCAAAGTGAAAGCTTAATGTTGGTCTAAGAATTGTTAACTATTGCTCAAAATTACATACAACTTGGTTATACTGGAAGACATGATCAAAGACAATACTGACTAGATGTAATTGTTCAAAGGCTATATCAAATTTAACAGTCTACAAGTTTCATTCTTCTCCAATTTCCATATTTCCCTTTGCGCAACATGTCTCAAGCAGCATGTCGATCTTCCTCTCTAGTTGTTCACAAAGGAATGCCCGGCCCAGTTTTCGACATGTTGGCAGCTCATTCAGACAAAGAAAAAAGAGCCTCTTGTTTCTTTGAAGAAGAAAACTACAAGCGCAAAAGGAAGGAGCCAACAGAATGAAAGGGGCTACATGATAGGTTTCCATGGACCGATCACCTCTATCGGGCAACTTTTTAAGTCGAAAATTATTTGTTTGCAGGCTAGCGTTGCTAGGAACTGGAAGCACTTGGTATTATAGCTTCCTGACGGGAGCTTTGCCAGGCCACTTGACCAGTAATAAGACTCGCTTAGTCCAACAACAGCATGCAACATATTTAGGCACGTCAACCACAATCATAAAGTATCAATTCATAACTCCTATGTGCGTTTTCTGCTTTAATAATCCATCCCCAACCCATCCCATATGTTTGGTTTTTTTTTAACCAAGGTCAAACAAAACATGACCCTCTAGTGCCAACTCATCATCTTCATGTCAAACAGGTCAAGAGCACAACAGGCACTTTTTCTAGCATTTGAAACTACATGTAGACGCTAGCTGCAGTCGGAATTGAACGAATGCATACAAAGGGCGCAAAAACATTGCCTTGGCACTTTTCTCTTCACCGAAGCCAGTGTTTGTACACAAAGCCGATTTTTTGTTTCCAACGAAGGCCGACTAATCTGAAAAACGCACGTTTACTAGTCACAAAGACCTTTGAACACCAATAGTAACTATATTAAATCATTCTGACAGCAAAATATCTTAGGCTCCTTTTAGGGAAACTGGATGCTTGCCTTTGACAAACCACAGCCCAGCACTCATGGTGAGATGAGGTTCTAAAAACTACCTCAGACGGATACAAGCGGTAGCTCGGTGAAGGTGAACTAATAGTATCACTTTAAGAAGGCAGTTTGTGGTAAAAGTGTTTTAAAAAAAAGTTTCACATTTAATAAGGATATTAAAGGCACCAATTGGCAAGTTTGGCAATAATGCTTACCACTACAGCAGGCCTGACACAAAAGCTGGAGATAATACAGCAAGCGGCTACAGACTGGAATGCTAGGCGTAATACCCTAGGATTATCAGAAATGAGATCACGCATTTGTCAAAGGGACCGATTTTAGCAAGGCACTTTTTCTTTGTAACCCCACACAATACTTTTGTCATGAAACATTCACAAAGGACTGACAACACCGATTGATTTAAACATGATTAGTACCGTAAATTATAATAACTCAAGTCTCAATGCGATGAAGTCATGGCTTCATAAAATCACTTGTCCCCATTTTTAGATGCAAGAGTGCACCTTCCCACACCATACCACACCACACCTAAATATTTTTTTTCGAACAACACATAGTGACATGTGTAGCTTGCTGGTTCCTAGCATAAAAGCTGTGAGCATCAGCATTACTGCCATGCTAACGAGATCTCAAGCGCAAAACCAAAATGCTCCCCGATATTGCCTTTCGCTAATGCTTCGCTCCGACGACCGGCTGTACTGAATAATTCTGCTGTGACTGCTGTTCCTCCTTTTTCTGCTTCTCCTGCTGCTCCATGTAGCGTTGCAGCGCCCACTTTGGAAGGATGCGACGTCGGGCGTTAGTGAACCAATAGTTGATCTGGTTGATGGTTAGCTTAGTCTTTTGTATAAGCATCTCCTTTTCGTCGTCGTTGGGGTACGGATTGTCTTGATGTGCTCGTAGCCAGTCCATCATATAGGCCACAGCCTGGAAGAGTAAGGAAGTCATGGCTTGTGAACTTTTGTTTCATGGAGTCATTTTATGGGGATCAATGAATAGCATAAATCTGGCAACATTTGATCTGAACGCACAGAACACAGAACGCACTTGAGGCAAAATACTGATCCAGTGGATTCTATTGATAATAACAAATACTATAGTTTACTACACTACTGTTCTTGACATATAGTTCTTGAAGTATAGTACTATATTTTTTTCAACTTGATAGCATTTACATATACGCTTTACATTTTGGCCCAATTTCTCCCAGGTGAGGGCAAAAATCACGTGCAGGTGGAGTTATTCTGCAATCGCTATTTTAAATTGAAGAAAAACCTTTCAGAAAATCTTGGCAGAAAACTTAAGGGCCTAACTTGAACGTAATGCATGTACACAAATTCTGAGCCTAAAATTTTGGATAACAGGTTTTCAAAATGGTTTTTAAAGCTATCACATTAAATACATGCTAAATATGTGTGTTCCAACCATGGTGTTTATCTAGTTGTTTACATACATGTACACTGCATCAACATCTAGTCAAAGGCCTACTAGTAGTGTTTTGGGAAACTTCAACATTTTTAGTTTTATAGCGCTCTTGTACTTATGATAGCACATTTGAAATTATAAATCACACACCACGTTAGGAATAAGTCGAGTCGCCTATTTGCAGCAAACCTACCTCCTTGGGTAAAACTTTACTCTTTGATGTTGTTGTGGTGGATGTGGTGCCTGTTGTCGAGTGGTGAGCTTTATCCACTGGGGGGTGGTGCAGATGGGATTCACTGGATGAATCCGCACACATGAGCCTGCCATACGGCGGTTTCCGTGGTGATGGTGGCAGACTGCTAGACCGTCTTTCAGCCATGTGTGAATATTGACTGTGATATGGTGGAACACGTCCCATTCCACCCATGTCGTGGTATGACTGTCCGTGATTCCCCATAGTAAGGTCTTGATAGGACTGGGAATGGCTGTTGTGTAAAGGATGGTGTGAGTGTCCTGGGGGTAGCTGTTGCGGCGGTGGCATGCACGCGGCAGTGTTCACCATGTTTGGCTGACTGCCCATTCCCGGGCCACAGGGCTGTCCCATCATGCCTGGGTTAGGGCCTGTTATGGGACCGGGAGCGGTAGACGTATCACCCCCCATATACGCTTCGTCTGGAAAGCCAGCTTCATAAGGGTTCTGAAAAAAAACATATCAAGTAAACATAAATGAATTGTTGAAATACTAGCATTTTTTCTTTAAAACCAGTTTCTGTGTTTATAATACTGTATAGGTGCACACAGAAAATGTAGCAAGGGCAAAGAACTAGACAAAGCCAGAACCACAGGATATAGAGCTTAAATTCTTCGTAATGCTTGCAAATTTAACTTCAAGGTAACATTTCAGTACTACATCTGACACAAATTGTGAAACCTCTGATTGGATAACATGTTTTCCAACAAAGGTGATGTTGGTAAATCTACCACAGTTAGTCAATATGTGTACCAGTGTATGCGTTCCATCAAACCAGTTTAACACCTGATGTTTTCTCTCTTTATACAACATGGAATACTAGTAATCATCTGAAGTGCCATAAAAATATACTTAGTTTATAAGTTCATACTGTAATACAATGTATTGTAATGCTTTTCAGTTTACCTTGGTCATGGTATTTTTCACAGCACGATCAAATCTCTCACAGAAGTCTTCTATCGCATTTATAGGCTTATCTGGCTCCTTGTAGCCTTCTTTTTGCTTTCGAGACTGGATTTTTTCTGGAAAAGAATGCATATAGTATTAAAGTGGATGTGAGCTGATGAGCATCGTGATGTGGTTTCCATGTGTTCACAGTAAGCATGTCAAATAGAGAGAAATAGTCTTGGTTATGAAACTTGCAAGCATATATAGATCTATTGCAAATATTATATATTTTACTAGTATTACTACATTGTTATTGGTGTACTGTAACGAATATGCTGATGGTACAATTGAAACAACTTTAAACACATTACAATTATTTGGGTATTCATTATCATAAGAATGCGTTAGATGATCCGCCCAGACCTAGGAATTGGCACAGCATCAATTTTACACAACTGCCGGATCCAATGCCCGACTCTCTCACAAGCATGGATACCACTGGCCAGCATACCTATTAAAGCACCATGAGCAAATTTGAGGGCATCCATAATCACACCCATGACAGCATCCTCCTGGCACATCTGACTGGCAGCGGGCGGGTTCCGCTGGAGGTAGTTCTGTAGTAACCGGTCGAAGTCCACGGGAAGGTTGGCGATCAGTGCAAATGGGAAAGACGGGGTGTGAAAGTTCATGTCTGCGATGATCAGGTCCCTCAATAGAGGGAACAGAGGATGGGAGCGAAAGCACGAGGAACGATCTGATATGATTTGCTGCATAAAACCATGCTGCGATATTGGTATGCTAGTATCCGTGGTGGAAGGAGTGTATCCTTGGCTGATGTTGGGCCCAGGTTGCATGCCGCTTGTCTGACCTCCGGGCATCATACACTGATCTGACCTGGGAGCCATAGGGTTCATCTCACCTCCTTGATGAGGCCCTTGTTGCCCAGGATACTGAGGTAAGCCAGATGACCTCATTCCCATCGGTGACTGAGGTGGCTGCATTTGCATATTCATGTTCTGCATTTGCATATTGTTCATGCCAGTAGCACTACCCATGTTTTGGTGCTGGTGAGCCATGTGATCATACTGATTTGGTATTGGCTGGTTCGGAGTCACGCGACCATTTCGAAGTGGCTGGTTGCCTGGCATGCCCGAGTATGACACAGGAGGTCCCATTTGGTTGTTGTTGCTATTTGCGTTATTCCACTGCTGCTGCTGTTGTGGCTGGGGGACTTGTTGAGATCCATACATGGCAGAACGCGGGCCCTGTTTCACTGGGGTGTTTGGGGCACTCACTGAGCAGGAGGCCGGGCTTGCCATGGGGTAGCCACCTTGCTGGGCCTGGGTGGGGAACTGTGGGGTTGTGACGGGACTAGTGGCCGGGGTCTGGTAGATGTGGCTACCGTAAGCCTGATTGGGGGCTTGTCCGGGACCCATAGTCTGTGGGCCTCCATAGACGACCCCTGGTCCTGCAGCCAGACCCTGTGGCCTGGGCTGGGGGATGGGTACCCGGTCAGACGTGGGGTAGCGGGAGTAGCCAGATTGCCCAGCACTGTCCTGATTGAGGTTGGGGCAACTGCCATACATACTGGCTTGAGCAGGCTGCTGAGACCCAGACTCTCCGTAGTGGGCCTGCTGTTGTTGTTGACTAGAGTCGTTTCTATCCGGTACAGAATAGGACCTGTTGTTACTATAATACTGCTGGCCTGTACCCATACTTGACACCCCGCCTGCCATGCTACTCGTATAGCTATTGGCGGTGGGGTCCTGTTCATGGTTTGCCATATAGTTGGTGTTTTCTACTGCAGCAACCCCTGCCCCTGGAGGACGCCCACAACTGCTCATTGTAGCCTGTGGTGTTCGACGTTGTCCAACAAAATCAACCTGAGATGCCTCAGAGAACTGGAAATCGCAATTCTGAAGCTGAGAACTTTGTGGAGTCCAGCCTTTGTTGGTGTTGTTGCCAGGAGCTTCATATACCTGTGGCGTGACCTTTGACTTTTGAACTGGCGGTACTCCTTCGAGGGTTGGGTGCTGTGAAGGTGCATACATGTCGGCACCTTTGGTAAATGCATAGCGCTGTCTCATCTCTGCCAGGAGATCTCCTCCAGAGGAAATGATACGAGCTCGCTTAGTGGCATGCTGAGGGGGGCTACTGGAAGCGGACCCGGTTCCTGAGGTCTGGTCCACGGCGGTTGTCATTCCGTGACTAGGGGGACCCTGCTCCAGATAACGAAACACCTTGTCTTTTGTCATGGGATCCAGATTTGGTTTATCTGTAGAACCAGAGCCACAACTGGCAGTGGCTTTACAGGGTGTGCCAGCAGAGAAGCTGGTACCTGTCATGCTGTGAGTGTTTGACTGGGGTGTGCGTGGAGGGTTAGCTATACTGTAAGGACCGGATCGTTTGCTGGGTGTGCTCGCCAGTACCACACAATCTTCCTCTGAGCGGGGTGCCCCCGGTGTTGTGGATGATACGTCGGGTTTATCAGAGATGGTAGCACTGGGAGGCCCAACGCTGGGGGGACCACGTAAAGAACGCGCTGGGGAAGGAGCTGGGCTGTCACAAGCCGAACTCCGTCTTGCCGCCATATTGTTACTAGCTCCTGTGGAACACACTTCCTTTGGTTTGTTGTCAAAAACCTCTGTTTTAACTGCATGCCCGTGGTTACTTTCCACAGAGTAAGGCCCTCCCGTGCTATTCACAAGGGGAGAATCCACAGAACTGCCAATCGATGCTGGGCGTGGACAACCGGAGGTGGTGACAGGAGCTGATCCAGAACACGTGGAGCTGATGGTAGGTGATGCTAAGCAATCAGATGTCGCTGAAGATTTTCGGGCCATCATCACCTCTTGCTTGACTTCATCGGTCAACGGTGCATGCTGGAAGCCATCCTTGTGATGGCTGTCCTGATTTGATCCAGAAGCATGCACTATGTGAGGGACAGGCCGCGGTCGGCCACCCACCTCTACCTGATCCCCCATGTGTTCCTGGATTTGACCTAACTGACCGAATGGAATGGTTTGATCCAGACACTCCAGATCTTCAGGGAGCTTTGTCTGGCTAATTATGTACTGATCTGTGGTAGTATCGAAGTCAAATATATCAAAGTCTGTCGGATCACGGATTCCTATGTCAGAACAGATTTCCTCCAGAAGGTCATTTTGGATACGGTCCTTTCCGTAGCCCCCTCCATCGGGAGAGGGTGCCCTGTCAAAGTCTTCAAACTCGGGCTTCAGCACCGGCATCTGATTCCTTGGAGGACTGTCGTTTCTCTTCTTGGAATCCCGGTAATTCATGTTCTGAAATAAACCAGAGCCAGGTACAGGTCTAATCCAAATGAAAATAAAGACTAGTATTTAATACTTTGTATGTACAGTGACACATACTGCGTTCCTCCTTATAGAGGTGTAATACCCAACAGACCCTCAAGCCCATCCAGCAACAAACATACGACAAGTAACAACATTATATAGATCTGTTAAAGGACAAATTTGCACCAAATGATTGATAGAACATGAAATGATCATCAAGAAACGGGATTTTCCAGTCAAGTTTTTCTGCCGCCCGTCAGCGCCCGTATATGCACAAATTATCATTTCCTTGTAACCAAAGGTCCATGTGGCTCCTGTTACTGTATATACCACGGTGTTGTAGGTACTGGGCAACAGGCTTTATTATTGAAATTATTAGATGTGCACCCAAACGCTTGCACTCTTGCGCTGTGCTTTTATTACGATGGACACTATATTTATGCAACATACCTGTATATGCTAAATGTCTATTGTATATATTTGACTACAATTTACTGTTTTTTATTTCTTCCTACAATTTACGGTTTATCTTTCTTTATTTATTTATTTCTACTGCAACCCAAGGCATACATCAAGATTTCAGACGGTTAGAAAATTTCATAGAGGTTTTTTTTTTTTGTAAAATATTTCTCTTTAATTTGACGTCATAGATATTTTTATTCCTTTTGTTTTGTAAGGTCTTTGCAATAGCTTTATATTATATCGGGCTAACCAATGCACATCTATCATGTCTATAAAGGCAGCACAAAGTACTTGAATCACGTGTGAATTGGACATATCTCCGACATGATTGTATCTCAACTGCCCAGATAACCCACAGGTAATAGTAATCAACAGGCCTAGGTGTTCCGACTACCTGCCAACTTACCGGGAGGCCAGGCGGGGCCTTTATCTGTCCATCCTTCTGTCGCTTCATGTTGCTGCTGTGGTTGTTGCGCGAAGCGTGCGCCAAATATCCAAAGCTGCTATAGGTGTCTGGGTGAGCAAGGGCATTCATATTGGCATCTCGGCTGCTTATAGGAGGGTGCTGCGACTTGGCAGCCATAGTTCTGAAAATGATAAATTATGCCAATTACAATATATGAATATACATATACCCAGCATATCATGTATTTAGCCAAACTCCTTAAGTACAGCTTGTAGTAACTTCAGGTACATATGATGGTATACTGTTATGTAAGTATAATGTTCTCACTAATTTACTAGTAGTGTTACTAGTTTAATATATTTTACCACATTGACATGATTATGGCAGAGAAGAAACTTGTTTTATGGTGTGAGAAGATAGGGAGAATGACCAATGAAGTTTAGATAGACTTGGAGTTTGAAGCTGGGAAGAAACACCTTCGGCATGTTCAGTGCCTTGATGTAGCAGGGACGAAACCAGGGATCACCTCAAACAAACACAGATACCGAATATGTCCTAATAGAAGCGCATGCCCGAATAGACGCGCACCACCCATCAGCAAAAAACAAATCTCATCAAATTCACTCCAAATGCCTGATAAAACATAAAAAGATCGTCCCCAAAACACTGAATTTGAGCGGTATTCCGGTCTGTTTGGCTGCCGCACATGTGCAAATCGGCACTTCCTTGTAAACAAAGGTCCACGCGGTTCCTCTTTACC
>JAAUYG010072128.1_pt1 | contig 12335 bp, 10 predicted proteins | sample 7278091 | NCBI WGS metagenome assembly JAAUYG01 (sample SAMN14350201, study PRJNA611818) | marine sediment metagenome | isolation source: surface marine sediment (0.6m) | place: French Polynesia: Moorea | collected 2018-08
ACTACCACTACTACTACTACTACTACTACTACTACTATTACTACTACTACTACTACTACTACTACTATTACTACTACTACTACTACTACTACTACTACTACTACTACTATTACTACTGCTACTACTACTACTACTACTACTATTACTACTTCTTCTACTACTACTACTACTACTACTACTACTACTACTACTACTACTACTACTACTATTACTACTGCTACTACTGCCGGTGTTTGAAGCAGGTATTATTTAAATGCTTCGGGAATGTAAAAGACTTCCATAAGATATCTAAGAAGAGAACAGACTTCTTTTTAATTAACTTTTGCGTAATGTTTCACTATTATTAAAGCTTTCTCCATCTATATAAACCACCGTGTGCTGCTGCTTGCATTCTTCCTAATCTTTCATCGGCATCTACTACAGGAATCTGCAGGTTTGGACCAAGACTGCGGGAGAATGGAAGCTGTGGAGATTCATGTACAACCAGATAGACAAACAGTGAATAATCGCTTGCAGAATTTACCGCAGGAAGATTCTGTTTCAACGATGTCTGTTGCTGATGTCTTGAATGCATATCTAGTTTAATGACGGCCTGGCAACACCTTTACAAGTTTCAGTAACAGTATAGAGTGATGAATCAACTAGGCAAAACGCCTTGCTACTGATGTAAGCTATATTCTTATAGTTTGATTCAGACATTTCAGTACAGAGTTGCAGTATAAGATAACACGTGTCGAACAGTCTTTTTATTCCTATTCAGTTAATAAACCAGAAATGTTTGATTATTTTTGTGCCGCTTGCTAAACCATCTATAAATCATAAATTAAAAAGGTATAGGATAGATGTGATAAATATGATCTCGAAAGGCTAATTCACTACCTGTTGTGTTGGTAACGGAATGGTACACAAACATCAAATACTGGAAAGTCGGGGGCATTTTAATATGTCACATTACCCAGCGGGGTGCTGCTTAACCCGGTTTAGGCAACAATGATTTGTGCCCAACAAGGGGCCTGATACATGTAACATGGATCATTACATTTCAAAAACTGGAACGCAGTGCCACAACGTCTCCAGGGATCATGACAGTCAGATATTGCCTGATTCCAAAGGGCAATGTTGAATCCATACATGTATGTACACATACACTATTTACATGACACTTTACCTTTTAAACTCTGGTTTGCCCACTGTCGCTCCCGTTGCTAATGTGTAGCCATCTGGTGTCTTGAAATGTGTCTTGAAAGCATTTGTGACTACCAAACCTTGCATGGTGGCTACAAAGCAATTAAAACTGCATGTAATGGCCTCCTTGACAACCTAAACATTCTAGGCTTTAATTGTCGAGACTGGGAGACTGGTTTCGAGTTGCCTGACATCAAGGAAATTACAGTTGCAGTATTCTGGATCACACTTTAGCGTGACTAGCGTGACGTAACTTTACGTTAAAGTATTAAAGTGGATTCAAGTCATTACAAACGGGCCTCTTGTAAAATATAGACCTGATTCAAGGAAAACACATTTCGAAACCGAATTCTTGCAATGTCCTTAGGGTTCCCATGGGCTTGCCCCTACGTCGATAGAAGACAGAGTCCCCTACGGAAGTCAACTCACATACACCTGTATACACCACCGAAGCCAACTTACAGTCGGTGATATGACCATGAGTGGTTGAAAGCCGACTATAAGCGTGATTCACCCCTCCCCCATACGGAAGTCTACCGAAGCTTATTCCCTGGAGTAATTAAGTCAGAGAAATGCGCTATGTCGTTATGCTTTTATAAAACTTAATAAAACATTCTTTAATGATGGAGTCAAATAAATCGCTATCAAACGTTTTACATCAAATCCCTATAGCTGAAGAACAGAAAATAATTTTGAATGAATAACTACACTTTGTCACAGAATTCCATATACGTTTTCACATATACACGTGTTCACGTAGTTCTTTCGTAGATAGTGCACAAACAGCGTGGATGCTTTTCTGTGTGGCCGGCCTCTTTACCAGCGTCAACATCGGGAAGTTTCCTCAGCCTTATCAGCGTTGATGGTATCCAAGATGCATGAAAAGGTAGGGTCCTGCTCTGCCAGTGCTCTGTTAATGAAGGGGGTACCTAAAGTCTATTTGCAAAAAATAAACAAATGCACATGTCCGCGTATATACATGTTCATGTATACAAGTGTTCACGTATATACTAAGTATTAGCGCATGTACGTGAAAAAAATATACGTGAACACATATGTGCATTTGGATAGTCAAGGTTTTGAACAACAACAACAATTGAAGATGCAATGGACGATATTAGCCACCATAGCTTTTACAGATCAGGTAGATAAAATACGTAACTGAAGTGGGAAGTAAGTGATATATAAAAGCTGATCCGCTTAGATAATCAGATAATACCAGGGCTATATAAAGCAACACAAGTAAGGCCGCTTTTGCCGAAGTTCAATCACACGTTCGCAGCAGTTGGACCTCTACTACACTACTGCTGGTATCAGATCACTCCAGCTATCCCCTTACAGAATGAGGGGCGCTCTGACTTTGTTGCATCTTCTGACCAGGACTTCTGGCAATGTCGTGTATCGCAGTACGCCAGTGGTATGGGTGTCACAGCAATCCAGACAGTGTTCGTCGTCAACAGGTAGAACATCGACTAGATGTCATTGAAATATACAGAGAAGGAAGAATATGCACGAAACTGTTAATGATTCCTAATTGGTCCTAATCTGCAAGCAAGGAGGCAAATGTTACTGGTATTTCTCTGTTTGGTGGTCTAATGTCTGAAAGATTCGGAGTAAAACCCTTTAGTGATACAAACATGAGAGTTAAAGAGAATTGCTGCTATTCCGGCCAAAGCAGATTGTGTTTGAATAATACGATGTCACTCAAATTTGTTATCAGTTTTTTTTTTTTTTTTTTTTTTAATTTTCAAGTCAGAGGAAACTGCCAGAACGTCTCGAAAATACTGAAGACTGTTACCTTATAGTCGGTGTGGTTGCACACACTGCGATGCCTGTGTCTTAGGGAAGGTGTGATGTATAGGGGGTTTTTTTACGTCTTAATCCCATTTAACATGTCATCATTGACATTTCTGTGTGTCACACTGAGTTCGACAAATAATTATGCGCAATTGCTTTGTTGAACTTTTAACCGACAGTAAATAAATTTTCATTATAATTGTTCCACTAAAAGCATTGCGAGAAGGCCCTAGGGCGTTCTAAAGTTTCAATGAGTCATAACCGCATATCACATCATATAGTCTTCGATGTTTAACTGCCATTTGCTCCATTTAGGTTAGGTTCTCTTTCTTCAGCGAGAGTTTAACTGCCATTTGCTCCATTTAGGTTAGGTTCTCTTTCTTCAGCGAGAGAAGAAATGGCGAAAGTGAAACGCAGGTTTGTGGACGATTACAACGGCTCCAAAGATGACTTTGTACGGTATGCGCTTGATGACATCGTTTTTTTACCTCCAGGAGAGCCTATCCTCACGGGAAAACAGGGTGGGTTAACAGTTAAGACATACATCTACACGAAGAATTAGTACTAAAATTTCTTCTTTAGTACAGGTGCATTAGTAGTAGTAGTAGTAGTAGTAGTAGTAGTAGTAGTAGTAGTAGTAGTAGTAGTAGTAGTAGTAGTAGTAGTAGCAGCAGCAGCAGCAACAGCAGCAACAGCAGCAGCAGTAGTAGTAGTAGTAGTAGTAGTAGTAGCAGCAGCAGCAGCAGCAGCAGTAGTAGTAGTAGTAGTAGTAGTAGTAGTAGTAAATTACATGTAAGGAAATAAAATACTTGTAGATATTAATGAAAGTGCTATTTACGAGTCAGAATGGGATTCATTGTACATTAACGTTTTATATTTAATAATTACTAATCCTTAATAAATGCAGAAAAAAATGTGAATAGTTTCTTCTCTTCCAGGCAAACTTCGGGCACCTGATATTCCAGGATATGTTGCCTTCCATTCCCACAGTACTGGAAGTTGATGCCTTGTCTCGACTGGGTCACGGGGTCGGTTCAGGACCAGTCACAATCGTGGATAGTAAGACGTTCCGGTTGACTAACTTCTCGTATGATGGACAGGCCCCAGGTAAGTGTACGCTTACTATATATAATCGTTTCATACAACAGTAATTAAACAACCTTTCTTTGATTCCGAGTTCTTATGATGATGATGATGATGATGATGATGATGATCATGATCATGATCATGATCATGATATAATGTTCATGATGATCATGATGACGAGGAGGAGGAGGATCTTTCTTTGATTTCAAGTCATGATGATGATGATGATGATATATACACGTATTATCACAAGAAGGTTTCCATCCTTTAAAAGTGATATAAATGTTAATTTGCGCTAAACTGCATAGTTACGTAACACCCTTTAATATCATCATTCCATATTTCCCAACATACAGACACGTTTTTCCTGGTCGGGAAGGGAGATATGATTGGCACCAACGGTATGTACTGGAAGGTGCCCAGCGAGACAGGCAGGTGAGTACATACACCTAGCAATCGTCGGTGTGTGTTACTTTAAAAGCCAAATATTCCCCGAGATCAGCGTGGTGGTGGAAAGCGTTAGGGTTAAAAAATGGAAGATAAATACGTGTAAATCCCCCTTTCTGGGGAATTTGAAAAATTTGGAAAGAAGACCCCCCCCCCCCCCCCCGAAGGTAATATACACTCCTACACTTAGAGGAGGGGGATTTGGAAACTTTAATTGGCCTTTCTCTGCTTCTGTAAGCTCATGGTGTGGAAATGTTGGATCTTCCTGCCATTGTTATAAGATGCAGTGTTAGCACCAAAACGTGTTGGAGAATAGAGTGTCCGAGTCCCTCTGCTGAGATTGACGTTTTGACACGTGATGGTCCAAATTCCTTTCTCCAAATTGCTTTTGGTGATCGTCCCCTGAAACAGGGCACCAGCCAGCAAATAATCGACTGTATAATTACGTCTGCTGGTCGCAGATTTGATTTTGTTCAGTTTGTTTTGGCCAATATAAGGTATTGCGCCCAGTCCAATACACAAACAGTTAAACGGATTTAATGAAACAACAGGGAACTCAACATCCGGCTGGAGTTCTCGAACATTCTTAAGTCTATGTTTGCCCTTACGCCAAATTCTTACCAATCACATTGCGCGGATTGGTGATTTAAATCAAATATAAGACTGCAGTATTTTCGTGATTTCCAGCCCTGGGTAACTATACAATACATCGGGCTCCACATGGGTAAAAAAACGAAGCGCGACACGGCCACTTTAAAAGTTGTAGAAATCCGACGTGGGCTTTTATAAAAACTGTAGAAAGTGACTTCAGGGTCTTATAAAAAGTGACATGGCGACATAGGGAAAAAAATAAAAAGTGACGTGTGACATAGCATGAATTATTTGGACCCATGTGGAGCCCTATACTGTATATGGCCAATTGGTTGGTGCGATGTTCAACAACATGCACGTAAAGCATCCGGGACAAAAATCGAATAGATACATAACTTCAACATCTGGTAATTATAGAATAATGGTATAGTGTCTAGATCAATACAAAAAGAATAATACTATAAGATGTGGTTCTAGTGTGTCTTTAGTAGAGGAATACCGGGTAATCAACGTTACGGCTATTACTCAATGAGCTGATAATTTGATTTCCTGTTCAGTTTGGAGCCGCTACCGGAGTACTCTATGGCGATCCTGGAGATTACCTTACCTGACAACCTCACTGTGTGGGATATAGACTGGCTCAGTGTCTACTGTATCACGGCCGCGGAGAATTTCGGCAGTGTGAGGGTCGCAGTCCCATCAGACCGTCTGGTGCCACCGTACCTCAGTCCCATCCAGGTAAAATATACAGTGCAAAAGACGTTGGTTTGCACAAAGTGGCGCTTGGTACATTTGTACATGTACATGTATGCTTCGTTTCTGAGAATAAACAGCAGCAGTTGCAATGCGTTTGAAACGTTAATGCAAAGCACATTTTGTAGATACTTATAAGAGCAGTAATCGTGCTTGACATTTTAGTGGAAAGTAGATAGAAGAAATTGGGAGGTTTACATGTACATGTACATGCAGAAGAAATGTGAAACCATTTCAATTTATGCACAAGGCTGACTTTTTTCTCAGCCCGTGTATTTATTCTCCCGTTTGACCTCCTCTTGTTAGCTATGGATAAATTGATGTTCACTTAGGCAAAACAAAATAGATTATTCTGGTTCAGTTTCATTTGGTCACTTGGGCTAGTTCGGATCCTACCTGAAAACTTACTATGATAAATGTAACTTGTGTGTGATCACTATATTTCTTTGCCAGACGAATCCGTTGAGCAACTGCGAGTCTCTGCATAGCTATCTTAACGTCGCCTGGGAGGTAGAGGGCAACGACATTGTTATTGAGCTGTCTGGAGTTCTCGGTTAGTAAGAAAGAAACAAGCCAACAGCAGACAGCACGGGGTAGACAGAGAAATATTTGAAATTAAAAACTACCATACTGGTAGCTGTTGTTTCAAAGAATGATTAATGTTTTACTGGATGCATTAAAGTAGAGGATCATCTAAATTGATTTGTAATAATTATACTTTTTACTTCTGTTTGAATTGCGGAGATACCATCGAATATGCCGATTTCAGCCACTGCCTTGTGCACACAAAGTAGACCCTCGAAACAAATACAAATTACCATGCCCCATAAATACTTTTGCATCTTTGCATATCCACCCTAAAGTGGTAAACGCTGATTGGATAGTTAACCTGTTTTTGACGTCTGAAAGAAAGCAGCCATAGAAAAGCGAGCGAGATATTTCCTGTTGTGAATGTCCAAAAAAGCCAGAATTTGTTGCCGTCATACGACTTATCCCAATTTTTTAGGTCCTTCTGCTGTAAAAAAATAGCAGTAGCACTAGTAGTCCCTGGCAGTTACAACCAGATGTTAATTAACTTTAAAAATATATCGGAATTTGCCTTTTTCAGAGGAGGACGGCTATATGGCGTTTGGTCTGAGTGGTATCCCCAACACATTCAGGATGCTGGGAGCGGATCCGACCATCGCATACTATGACGAAGATGGGGCGAAAGCAGTTGACTATATGATCAACAGCTACTCCCTGGTACTTACCTCGATGAAAAGAACTTCTAGTAAACTGTTAATAACTTATCATGTATTGAGTGTTCTACCACATTTAGCTAGACAGAATCAATGGTGTTCTGCGCACTAAATTGCTAAATATAAAAAATACTCGTCTAAAAATTGCGCATCGTTTGAGGCAGATTCTTTCTATATATAAAGTTGTATTTTAATATGTATTCTAAAATTTCGGGTTGAACTTATCTGGTTCCAGTGTTCCGATGGTACCGGTGTATGTCCTGACGTTCAGAACGACGTGTCATTGATTTGGGGACAGCAGGCGGATGGAATCACAACTGTCCGCTACAGGCGACCACTCGATACAGGTTCGCTTGGAGGCTGAGCGATATTAAAGATATCGTACAGACTCACCCTCATAGTTTACCTCATTATGGCTCGCTTGCCTTCTAGATTTTTGTGAAAGATTGTCGATTGCACTCTTGTAGTATAAGCTGTGTGATTACAAATAAAGTAATAGCACTATCCGTAATTTCATTTTTTTTCTCTAAAAACATTTCGAGCTCTCTTAATTAAGTCGAGATATCGACTTTACTAACACTCGAAAAACTATCTCCCAGTCTCAACTCTGTTATTTGCGAAATAATTTATCATTGACGGCATTAATGGACATCTGTAGTATATTAAAGCCTTTGTGTAGATTTAACCAGCTACAAAACAAACACTGTCTTCAAATATAACGTCTAATTCCAAACTACAAAGTCATACACAAGTATACATGTATATGCCAGTGTATCCACAGAAAAGTATTGAAAAACAGATATATTGTATGTTTGTTACTAATTTAGTTCATGTGGTGTGATATTATGCGTACGTAGCAGCAGAAAACTGCAGTGACACAAATAATATTTAGTGCCACCTTTAAGACTAATTGATGATGACTTGAAATTTTGTCGAAGCCAAACATTTTCCTATCTTACGTAAAACACTACCTCTTATGATATCGAATTTTGCAGGAGATGGCGTCGATAAAGTGATACCTACCAATCGTGAAGTAGCAATTGTGTGGGCCTTGGGGAAACTGAACAGCGCCGGTGAAGTCACCAAGCACGACCTCAGGACCCTCAGTAAGGACATACAGTACCTGCAAAAATGCTCTCCCATTAAAATGAACACAGGCCCATCCATGCCTATATTCATTATATTTATGCAACAGAGTAAAACCTCTTGTTTTCTTTTAGGTTTTTAATGTTGTTAAATTTACGTGACTTTCCATGCGTTAACTTGCAGAAACATAAGTCGAACTGTCGTTCAAGTACACCTGATGAAACAAAGTATTTAGGAAGTTAGAAATCAGCGCGGTACTTATATAAACTGATTTTATATTTATATGCTGATAATAAATATAATTGCACATAATTTTTTTTTAAAATTACCCTACCATTTTTTTTTACTTCTAACACCATTCTAGTAATAATGGAAGGACTGACAATGTGAACATTTGGTGTGATTTATTTTATGCAGTAATTATGCAATGCATGAAACAACGTCATAATATGCATAGACATGTATATTGTATATGAGTTACTGGTAATAATAATTACAAGATGTAAGATTACAAGATGTAATTATTCAAATGTGTTGTGTGGATGAATATGATTTATACTGTGTATTAGTCACAACATTTTCTAATCCCTTAGCTGAAATACCCTTATATAGTGTAGCTAGCATCTCACGTAGTTTACATGTATATCGAGTCATTCCCTTTTTCCCTCATCTGCTTCCTACAGGCGCCAAGTCAATCAATTTCGGTCGTTCGGCCAGAGACAGCTGTAGGCCGCTACAGAGACGGGAGGAGGTGACACTCCCAGCCTGGGAGCCTCGCACTGTCTCCGGTACTGTCACTAGGGTGTTCCAGGCCATGATAGGTCCGGCCGGGGGACAGCGGGGATACGAAGCCACAACAGGTATGATAAAAAAATGTCCACAACACAACCCCAGGGGCTGCTTTCCAGCAAAAGAAATTTTCTTTTTTTTTTTTTTTTTTTTGCTGGAAAGATAAGATTTTGAAAGATAAGATAACATCCTCACCTAAGGATCGTAGGTGACTTAGTGATCACCTGATGGCCTCACTTGGCCACCTTGGTCAACTGTCATATCCATACTTAAGATAAATTTTAGATTTAAGATTTTTCTGGAAACGTCACCCAGAATATAGTAATCCCTCTCTTAAAGGACACTCTCGCCAAAGGACACATCTCTAATAAGGACAGAATGATTTGGCAATAAGTACTATGAATGCCTTTAATCCTCCCTCTCACCAAAGGACACATCTCTAATGAGGACAGAATTATTTGGCAGAAGGGGTGTCCCTACTAGAGGGGGACTATTGTAACTGAAACATACACAGATGTTGTGGTGTAATAGACATTTCCATCAGTGTGGCTCGTTGTACAGTGTCTCGGGTACACGTGCTCATATAGGGCCTTCGGTTCCACGTAGCCAAACACACCCTTACATGTACCAACTGATGGGGCATCAGTCTCGGATTCGTCGTGTTAGGGTGGACCGTGGTATTTCGATTGCTTCTAAAAAAGTTGATACTATAGAGTTGAGACAATACAGGCATCATAAAAGATTGAATACATACTCATTCAAGCTTAAAAAAAGCCACACGCAGTAACACGCACAGTGGTTACTATCTACTCTATACAGAAGACACCCTCTCTAATATACAGTAGTCAAAACTATATCCAGCTATTACGGTCTATTCAGTCGGTTCTCCCTCTATTCAAAGGTCGCTTCTCTGAAGTGGACACATTTTTTGGCAGTTAGGGTGGCCTTATACATCTAATGTAGTTTGGAGCGCCTCCCCCTATGGTAATAAATTGACACTTGTACACATCATATAGCCTGGTACGTGTGAAAAACACTGAGAATTTCATGGAGAACACGGCATGCTTTTTCAGGACAAACTTCGTGGGGTATTGCTTGGTACATCAACGGCCTGATGATACCGGAAATCACCGTTGTCCGGGGAGAGAAGTACTGGTTCAACGTGCTGGGTGGTGATGACCCTAGCAATCCTGCCCTCTTCCATCCTTTCTATATCACGGACGACCCGGTCGGAGGCTACATTTCCAAGACAGAGGCCGAAAAAGCTGTGAGTTAAGTTGAATTGTGTTAACCAAAACGTTTGGTTCGACTTGATAGCATACAAGACCACGAATTCAGGAAAATTCCTGTACTTTATGTATTTATGAACAATCGCACACTGAGATTTTGGAAGCATTGTTTCTCATATACGTATACATGACTTCATCGGGCCATTTTTTTTTTTGGGGGGGGGGGCAGTAGTGCAATCACAGACTACGTGAAAGAAAACAGATTGTGCCAGATGTATGATCTAATAGTTGAACACTGATATAAAACAGCATACGTCGATTCAATCATCATCACCTTGTATGATGTCATTCCTAGTGCTTCGTTGTTGTCCTATACCATATGGTCAAAAAATGTGGTCGAAGACACGCACTCCTTTATCCCTTAACAATGCAAGTGTACAGTGTCTCTTAGCCTTTTTACATTGTTGCACTGAATTGCCATCGCATCGCCACCGAAATAATGCACTGCAGATCAGGTGCTAGTAAAACTGCATTCTAATATGTAGGCCCTACAGCGGAATAGTTGTGGTTTAGTTAACTTTACACAGTTCATATTATCCGACATAAATTATGACCATGTTGCGATTACGCAAAATCGTATTATGTCTGTATTGATCAGAATGCAACACGGTTGAATATTAAATTATCATGAATATTATTTTTCGCGATCTGGTCGCATATACAATCATGTATACGTGTACATACTGTACTTTACATACTATACTTTTACCTGTAAGTTCACACGAGTGTTATTCACGATTTGGTGACTCAAGATTAGGCACATTGTGCAAACAATGCCATATTCTCTTGCATCGTTTCAGGCTGTTCGGGTATTTGCAGGAGTTCGGGACGACAATTACACAGCAGGTAGCATCCCATTAATGTTTACTATATCCACTAATTTCGGATAATAATGTATACATATACGACTAGAGGTCAAAATATAATAATGAGTTTTTCTGAAATCTGGATCTTATTTCACACATGGCCTGCTCACTGTAACGTTACAATATTTTATGTTTAGAATGTAATGTGCACCCAAATTATACATCGTTTTAAATTGTGTGAAACTCTTGTAAATCTGTCGACCTTTGTCTCACAATGTTGAGTGGTAAATAGTGACACAACCACCTCATATCCTTATGTGGCGTAATATCACACCATCTTGTACCAGAAAGTAATATCACAGCATCTTGTACCAGAAAGTAATATCACAGCATCTTGTACCAGAAAATAAACACTACTGAGAACCTTTTTAACTTAGCTTAAATAAATCTCTACAGTTTCGTTTTGACGCAAATTATCCAGTGACATACTCGGTTAAAAATATGAAAAATTTGTAATGACGAGGTTAAAATTCAATTCCGTACGGGGCGGTAAAACGCTTGATGAAACACATATTTTCTCAGAACTGACAAAACCTTGAGTTCTACTGGTGCGAAATTTATTAATAGCTCTGCATGTTTTCGTTTCAGTTGGCCCATACTGCGAATACCTTCAACCGGCTGGAATAGATCCAGATAGCTATGACACCTTTCAGGAATATAGGATGGAACTGGAGCTCTCCTGCCGGAAGGATGTCGGGGACGTTCTGGAATGGACTCCTGACAGGAACACTCCAGATACCGTCTACTACCAGGTACAATGCGGGATTTAATTTGGGGGTTGTGGGCTTGTGGCTACTCTGTTGTATACAAGAATTATGTGTTTCTAATTTGGGCACTTTGCGCCTAAATAAAACTTGATATTAATTTGTTCTTGTACGGCTTTGCATATACCACAACTCTATCAGTTTAAAACCACAACTCTATCAGTATAAAGTGTCGTGCCATAAATGCATTTTAGTTGAACAGTCTTCTATATTTTAAAACGTGTACTTGCTTACTGAATGCACCCGAACCAATTTCTCCTGAATCAAATCTTGAGGAACTACCAAAGGTTTCTTTTTTTCCCCCACAGTGCTTCACACACAAATTTCTTGGATGGAAAATCAATGTCGTAAACCCGCCGGATGTGGTCACGTGTTCGGGGTCAACACTGTCGTCTGCCCTCGGCGTCTACTTCGTCGCGACCCTGTTGGCTCTGATTGCAT
>JAAUYG010162091.1_pt1 | contig 12333 bp, 10 predicted proteins | sample 7278091 | NCBI WGS metagenome assembly JAAUYG01 (sample SAMN14350201, study PRJNA611818) | marine sediment metagenome | isolation source: surface marine sediment (0.6m) | place: French Polynesia: Moorea | collected 2018-08
ATTAGCAGCAGCAGTAGCAGCAGCATTAGCAGCAGCAGCAGCAGCAGCAGCAGTAGTAGTAGTAGGAGTAGTAGTAGGAGTAGGAGTAGTAGTAGAAGTAGTAGTAGTAGTAGTAGTAGTAGTAGTAGTAGTAGTACTCGTAGTAGTAGTAGTAGTAGTAGTAGTAGTAGTGGTGGTGGTGGTGGTGGTGGTGGTGGTGGTGGTGGTGGTGGTGGTGGTGATAGTAGAAGTAGCAGCAGCAGCAGCAGCAGTAGTAGACACAGCGAGGCGAACAGCGGGGACGGATCGCTCTACTGTTAGTAATCATGGCGTATTTTCTGTACTTCACCTAGAGTTTCCATCCTCGACCCACGTTTAGCTTTATTCGTTCATTATTTCATTCCCTCTGTCATCTGCAATCTTCTATTTGTTACTGCACTTCCTTGTGCATTCAGTCAAAGACGTCCTTACCAAGACTGGGATATCAGAAATCATGGCTGGTTTAACAATTTGAACCTTACCCTCCCCTTCTCTTGTCCGTCAGAGTTTATCTTTCTCGAGTAACTACTGATAAGGTAGTAAATTAACGTGAGGCCTGCAGTCATGGCAATCAACGTGATGCCTGTTGTCATGGTAGTCCACTGTTAGCGACGCAAAAAAAGGCGGTTGAATGAGAACAGATCGGCTCAGGTAATCTCATTGACATCTAAGGTTTGGCAGCGAATGATGTGTATCATTGTGTATGCAGAAAGCGAGATTGGTATCAGTCGATAAGCCAAATATGACTGAGAAGCTGCACAGACAATAATCCCTTGATCAGTGCCCCAAACGGTCAAGAGAGTGTCTCTTAATTAATCAAAAACTCATCATCCGATACAGTAATGCACATTTTCCTTGGTTTTACCGAGCAGCTTCATATAAATGTCGATAGCATGGAATAGATGGAACTTCAGCGAGCTTCAAATATCCTTTCAATGGTTAGGTTAGAAATTTAGAATTTTTGGCAGCCTTAGGTGGCTGCTCTTGCTGTTCTATATGGATGATCCTCTCTCTGAAATATATGAAGATGCTCTGTTTTGTTACAGTACAGTACTTGTATCAAAGATTCAAATTATTCACATCAGGTCCCCACAGACAATCGACGTAGCGATAACTATATGTAACTGTTAAAGTGTTACTGTGTACCTACCTGGGTTGGGAAGTACGGTCTCCAGTTGCTATTTTATTTATTGCAGTAGCTCAACGTTAGCGTCCTGCTGTCTGTTCGCAACCCCTATGGCTTTCTTTCGATGTATATTTCAGCTTATCCCTGGCTGACACCATATATCCTGATTACATTTCTGATTCTGATGTAACTTTATTCACATCCCTTCCATTTATGACCAGGTTGTGATGGTGAAAAGTGTGGCTGTCGTTGAGTCACTCTAACCTTTTCTTTGACCCCTGTCTGTGTATCCTGTTGGCTGTTAACACAGAGTCATGTCCATATACGGTTGATGACCATATCAGGCGGTGGAATAAAGTCCACCCCGCGTTATACATTGACTACCTGAAGGCAACTTATCAGTGATCAAAGGAGGACTTATTATTATAAACGGACAGTATAGGGGTTGGCTAGATACTGATATCGACAGAAGCTGGATGTTAATCCCGGAATGTTAATTCCGCTGTTAGTGCAACCACATATTCACCCTTTTTTGTATGAAGAAGTTGATGGATAGCCAATGATTTGTTGATTTTTGTCCAATGCTTGACCTGTTTTGCCTAAATGCTTAAATAAATATCCTATTACATATAACGCTGATACTACAGCGATCATTATGACAATTTGCACATGACAGAGAGCGTTTCAGCTTTATTTATGCAATGAAAGTAATAATTGTGTACAAATAGGGAGTATTTTAAACCCCTTGGCGGGAAAATTGTCCGAAGATACCCGAAAGAAGGGTAAAGGCGCGAAAACCGGGGCATATCACGATTGGCGGAACTTTTGTTTGTTGCAATATGATTGGCTAAAGGGTAGTCATATGACCAAGGTAGTTTGGCTTCCGAATGAAACCGATTATTCATATACTGCGAATTTGTGGCGCCAACTACTGCCTATTATATTTAAAACCAGCTTCTAGCAGTACTGTAAATTATTGTGCATTGTAGGTAAATATTCCAAAAAAAAAAAAAAAATTAAATGAACAAAGTAATTTCAAAGGCAATCAACAATTTCAAATCAGCCATAATATACAATTCCAAGTGCCAGACAAAAGCTAAGGAGCTGTCACTGTCACAAGTCAAATGGCCATAACAATTGTTGGACAGTAGCCGTGTGCGTGGAACTAAATGAATGGGAACATATTTAAGCGTAATCTATTGTGCTGATATTATAAATGAACTTTAAGAATGTTTTTCGATACGGATTACCGAAAAAAAAACATTTTTAACTGACAGTGAATCGATGTAATATTTGAATAAAAAGTCCCTTATCACCGATTGATTCTGTTTGATTCATTTACAGTTAGTATACTGCAAGCACAGCGTCGTTTGCTTGGCGACTGAACTTCTTATGTTAGTAATATTTGTGAAAGTAGTCGGTCGAGCTATTATGCAATTGCTGTTTGTGTAAATGTAAGCATATATCATGTTCTTTTTTATTGAAGATACAGGTCTATGTTCCGATTTAGATGCAGTAAATACGCACCGGCGATTATTTCAGCACTTGCAAGAAGATAGATTTTTCATTTTATAGTGCATGTAGTTTTAAATATGTACTTGTTTCAGTATTTGTTTATCTCATGAAAGAGTACATTGTATGACAATCCCAGCATCAAATAATATGTGATATCAGTACTTAAAATATAAAACAATAAAACTAGACATAAACAGGCAGAAAGGAAGAACGATAGCGGCAAAAATGACAGAAAGGAAGAGAGGAAACTGAATACAAGAAATAAGATAGAAAAAAAAGAAAGAAAAGAGCAAGACCTTGTGCATTACAAGGTGAAATGTACTGCATATGTCCTACTTGTATCCCCGAGCGCATGATGCAATGGTGAATTTGCATTTTTCAAAAAAAAAAAAACTTTTTCAAAAAAAAAAATCTTTAAATACCTCAAATCCGAAATTCGAAAACGAAAAATGGCCTTACAGATATGGTAGGTTTCCAGAAAATTTCGTGTTTTCGCTGACACAGTTAAACAGAGCTAAAAATGGAAATGTGTTTCTTCAAAAAAAATATATATATATTTGAACGTTTCATGAGATCTCCTTACACAGTCAAGCAGAGCTAAAAAGAATTAGTTTCTTGTGGATAATGAAAAAAACACGCGTGGATAATGAAACAACACATTTTTATTTGTTTTTATTAATATCACAGAGTAGAAATACTCCACCAAACAAGAAGTGTAGCGGCTTGACGTTCTGCTTGGCCACTTGCCAGATAGGGAAAAAGTAAGTTTTATGCCTAACAGCCATGTAGCGGAGATGATTACTCTTACTTCATACATTGAAAGTCAATATGACTTTGGCTAGACAATCGATCTAGCCACTTGTGACATGTGTGTTTTAAAAGAACTTAACATGTGTATGTTATGCCTAAGATGAATGGAATGTATTTACAGGAATTTATCGTGTGTTATAATCTAATGTAATGTAATTTGCAATGCCTTAAATTATTGGAATGTATATTATGCCTTATATCAATGGAATGTGTTTATAATGACCATTCAGTCTCATTGTATATATTCATCTCGCTTTCGTGTCAGTAAATAGCCTTTTGGCTGATGTTTTATGTTCTATTGATCCGACGTTAAATCAAATTTTACTTACTTATCAGTGAAGTAAATGGACCAAATATTAGTGTCCCTGAGTTCCACATTTCACTCTGTTATGCTCTACCAGCAACCCTTTCCAACAGGCTGTATGGCCACCTGTTTTTGAATTTGGGGCCATTTTGAGATATGTGCACCGAATGACCCTAAATTGACCTTGAACACTACACGGCCAAATGTACACCATATGTGTTACTATTGTCCCAAATCCTAAATGTAACTCACTTATGCTCTGTAACCAGCGGATTTTGAGCTGCGGGAATTTTGGAATAATTCACTTAATGGCCTTCAAATGACCTTGAGCACGGCAAGGTATACTAAAAAGGATACTCAAACACTCAAAGACACATTATTTCCATATCACTAGTGTCCCCGAGGTCTTTCAGTCTGTCGGTCAACTACATCCGGCTGGACGCCATTTTGACACTGGTCACTACATGGTCTAAGACAGCCCATATATGTGCTACTATTGCCCTCTGAATCTCAATTTCAGTCCATTTTACTTTACGACCAGCCGAGTTTCCAGATCCCGAAAATCACAATTGCACCAAATGACCTCAGAATAACCATGAATATTTAACGGTCAAATTACCTTGTATACACTGAGTACTTTCCACCAAAATGTCCAACTTTTCTCGATTTTCTCGAAAATTGCAATGACCATATGACCTTGGTCACTGAACGGTCAAAAGCGCCATGTGTACACTAAATGATATTACCCCGTAGGAGCCTACCTTTTGTCAGTCTGGCACAAATTGACAAATTTTCAAAGTTTCAAAAATTCGTTTAACAACTTTGGTGGAGACCCTCCTCAAGAGTATACATGAATTTGGGGGAGTGGATCCGGTGTGTAAATTCAGAGGAAATATCTTTTAAAATTGTGCTCCCATATTGTTCCACGTAAACGGAAATAAACACAAAATAGGTAAAATCCAGCATTTGAAATTTAGCAATTCTTTTAACAACTTTAGTGGAGAACATCCTTAGGATTATACATGAAATTTCAGTGTGTGCACTATCAGAGATAGATAGGATGGGCAGGTATCTTTCCACAACACATTTGTCGCAAATGCACTTGACGATTTCCGGAAGAAAAAAAAAAACGGGCCTATCCAGCAACAGACGGACGGATGACCGCGTCATGACAGTAGCTTTTTGGTGCAGTAGCACAAAGCAGAGCCAGAACTCCGATAATATCACACCCACGATAACGCAGGGCCGGTATAAAAATATATACATGTACACGAGAGCGGGGTGTCTGACACGTAACCAAGAGGAAGCAAAGTCAAGTTGTGGCTGATACTCATTGTCTTTCATTCATTCCCTCATGGCCTCACAACTTATACCCACTAACACAACATAGAGGCAAGGTCGGTTGCTAACACTCACAGAACACATACTCTAAAACATGGCCCCTTGGGTATGGCCACGGTGTGTCAAAAGCCTTGCTGTTGACACTTCACGTTCAGAGAGCAACCCATGGCATGGCTACGCAGTGCATTCTCTGGTCCATACACATGGAACCACGTTCCCGTGCCACGCTATCCCTTCATCCCCTGGATCATCTGGAGTTTGTAATAGCGTCCTTTCTTCTGGAGCAACTCCTGGTGCGTTCCCAGCTCCGCCACGCGGCCGTTGTGAATGTAAATGATGACGTCAGAGTTCTGGATGGTGGACAGACGGTGAGCGATGACGATGCACGTGCGACCTTCCTGTGCGCGATCCAGAGCTTCTTGGACCACCTGGAATGGTGGACAGAAACTTGTCATTATCATTCGGTCTGTTTGTGTCTTTTGTCAGGTCTACGCCACGTAAAAAGCGTGGAACTCAATACGGGAAGAATACGAACGCTTGACACTGTCAGTACTCTACTGGCAAATTACTTATAATGGACACTGTCATAAATATCTCAATGTTGTAAGTGAACTATCTCAATGTTGCAAGCGAAATATCTCCATGTTGTCCATGTTGTAAGCGAAATATCTGTATGTTGTCCATGTTGTAAGCGAAATATCTGTATGTTGTCCATGTTGTAAGCGAAATATCTGTATGTTGTGAGCGAAATATTTTAATGTTGTAAGCGAAATATCTCAATGTTGTAAGAGAAATATCTCAATTTGTAAGTGGCGTTTTGAAATGTTTCACCGTTTTCATGAAGCAACACCATTCTGTGTACTGAATTCATTGATTATAAATGAAGATATTTTACCTTCTCGCTCTCTGTATCCAGAGCTGACGTTGCCTCATCCAGAAGCAGGATTTTCGGGTTCCGGACCAGCGCCCTGGCGATGGCGATCCTCTGTTTCTGACCTCCACTCAGCTGGGTGCCTTTGTCTCCGGCGTTCGTCTCGTAACCCTGAGAGAGAGCGAGAACAGTTACATGATCTTGTTTGTCTAGTGAAACATTTTACCTTGGGCAGAGGTCTCCAAAAATGCTTCAGTATGCTGCGCTTAACACAAACAATTACTAATTTTGTCGCATAGTAAGTTAACAACATCAATCATCGCCTTCATTGTTTAACAATTTGAAAATGGGTCGCATGACTTATCTCATTCACTGCTCACAAAAATTAAGGAAAGTGTCAACATTTCTATATGGTTTCAAGGAAAAGTTGAGGAATCCGCAGAAAAATAGACTTATCTCAAAGCAGATTTCAGCATATAAAGAAATTCTTGCAAAAATGTCACCTAACAGAATTCAAAGAGCATTACTCTAGAAACAAAAATGGAAGTACTGTCTGGACCATTCACCAAAATAGAAAGTACTGCTTTAGGTGAATAGTCTGACTTGTCAGTAAGACGTGTGAGCTCCTCGAGCTTGACTATAATACTGCTGACATAGCGGGACATGCTCCGGATAAGTCTGCAGATGGCGTTTGCGGAATTTTCTGCCACTAATCTATAATCTACAGTGCCTGTTTGAGATCTTGAACAGTGTGTAGAGGATTTCTTGTACACGTCTGTACAGGATGTCCCAAAGGCTTTCAGTGGGATAAAGTTCGGGTGATCGGGCTGCCCATTCCATGACCCCTATTCTAGCCTGATCCAGACAATGCATAGCAACTGGAGCTGTGTGTGGTCTGGCATTACCCTGCATTCAGATAAAATCTGGACCTATTGCGCCGGCAACTGCCCTCACTATAGGATCAAGGACTTCATTCCGATATCTCAAAGCACCTAATGTTCCCCTGTGGAATATATGGAGATCTGTACGATCGTCAATACAGTTGCCATCCCAGATCATGGAGGAGCCACCACCGAAACTGTCCCACTGAAGGACGTTACGCTCTGTATGTTGCTCACTTGGTGTCTGCACGGTCTCACACGCCCATCACAAATGGAAACGTGAAACGGAATTTCATCTGTGAACAGAACAGGTATCCAGTGGCGCAGCTGTCAACTTCACTGACTTGGGCAAATTAGTGATGATGCTGCAGGGGTAACCAGCCCTCAAACAGGGCGACAACTTCCCAAGTCATCTTCGTGCAGTCGGTTCTGGGATCAGGGTTGTTTGTGTCAAAACTTGGATGTTTGATGCCCATTGGAAGTCAAGTTGAAGTCCTCTTGCTATGGACGGTCGGTTACGCAAGCCACAGACCGCAGTCCGTGACCCGGCCTCCAACTAGGCCTGGATACCTAGTGTGTGCACATGTCTCTTGGTAACGATTCCACAGTCTGGTAAGCACACTACGTGACACTCCTAGACGCCAGGCCACCAACATCTGGACGGCTCTGGCAACTTCCAGCTGATTTAGGAACCGCAGAACGCACAAAACACATCCAGAGATACTCTACAGAATAAATTCTCTTTTTCAGAGAAACACAGCAATGACCCCCTGTGGTGAAACCACACCTTTAATTAGGGGTGTGTGTCCCAGACCCAGGCATCTCCAGAAATATCTCAATAGAGTGAAAGTACCAGAGTAATCTCAAGAAAACTTGACTATTTATATAGAGAAAAGATTAAAGATTTCATATAACAAGGAGTACTATTTGCTTACTGAGTCCAACCCAAAATATTGCTCCTTTGTTTTTGTGAGCAGTGTATTAAAAACCAACCAACCAACCACAGGCCCTGTTGATACATAGTAATTCACCAATCACAAGGCTTACAGTTTTGTTTAGAATTATTTTTGGTCACTTTCGATAATTCCAGCCCTTCGTTCTTTGCTTTTAGTGTTGTTCTTGGTTTTAGTATTTAGTATTTTGAAGGCATTTACATACCATAGGTAAGCTTTCTATGAAGCTGTGGATGTTGGCTTGTCGGGCAGCTTCGATGATTTCCGACATCGGCACAGTTCGGCTGTTGTCGCCATACTCGATGTTCTCTCGGATGCTGCAGTCGAACAACATGGGTTCTTGGGACACAATTCCCATCTGGGAGCGCAACCACTGTACGTTCAGCCGGCGGATGTCTGTGCCTTCTAATGTCTGTAAATGGTTGAATATTTTACCTTATAACACTTCACAAATACGAACTCTGACATATAGGAACACTCAAGGAATTGCCTAACCCACTTAACATACATGCACACACGAATACACACAGTACAAGGGACCATAGACAGAACAATCTACCATGCCCATCTCTGGTCTATTGGAAAGTACCGGTACTTATTTTCAGGTGGGTGGAGCGAGGCATCAGTATAATCAGCAGATGGTGGCCACCCGCGGAACAGTTTTGGGGAGCTTTCCGTGCGACTCGAACACAAGCCTATGGCTGGCCTGTCCAATGTGTTATATACATAAAAATAAATGTATGCCCAAACATTTCAGCCAGTCTCAATATTTTAGTATTTAGATCTTTCGTGGGTATGAGAATTCGAAATAGAAGAACACCTCGAGCGCACAAGGCCGTGTGTGTGTGCACATTCTACATAAATATATACAGAGATTTACAAATACTGACCACTTCCCCAACGAATGGGTCGTAGAATCTCTCTATCAGCTGTACTGTGGTACTCTTCCCACAGCCACTGCTGCCCACTAGCGCCACCGTCTGGCCGACCTTCACACTGACATCAAGGCCACGTAGAACGGGGACGTTGGGTCGGGTCGGGTAGTTGAAATGGATGTTCTTAAGTTCCACCGTTCCTGATACGTGTTCCTTGTTGTTAGAAACGAAGTGATAGAAACAACAAAACAAGTTATTTGTCGATTTTATTGTCTCATTTTCTTTTCAAGTACAGTAGCAAAACATTACAAACTATTCTATTTTTTGTGTGCAGTAGCAATACTTGTGCTAATCATAAACATTCACACAACTGGAAATGATACATGCAAATGCTCATAGCTGGTTAGACAATATCTGAGTCGACACTGAGTTAACTTTTTTTACCAGAGTCTCGCCCGCAGCTGATTGGGTATCAATCGCCGGCTGCTGATCCAGAAGACGCAATATCCGGGCAGCGGCCGCCTTGGCCTTGCCATAATCTGGAGCGAAGGATGACGCCTCCCCGGCTGACATGGCACTGAACACTACGGCCCCAAACACTCTGGAAGTAAAAGAAAAATCTTGCTTTTCTTTTTCTTTTTTTTCAGGAGTAGGGGTGGGGGTGAGGCGAGTATAACACACCATAGTTTTTAGTTTTTCTTTCTTCAGGAGTAGGGGTGGGGGTGGGGGTGAGGCGAGTCATGGTTTTTAGTTTTTCTTTCTTTCTTTCTTTCTTTCTTTCTTTCTTTCTTTCTTTTCTTTCTTTCTTGCTTTCTTAAAAAAAGACATTTCATTCATTCATTTACTATCTATATCTGTCTTGTTTGTCGTTTTTATATTTGATGTCTGCCTCACCTGAACATGTCATCATACAGCAGCCCTCTGTTCTCTATGAGGAAAGCCCCCAGGGTGAATATGGCGGCGAAGGCAAAGAAGACAGTGGCCTGGGAGGAGGCGTATGCTATGGATGTGATGTACATCTTCTTCAAACCGTGTCTGGAGTTCAGAGATGAATTCACAGAGATCATTGTTGGTCATAGGTTTGAGGGGATGGTAATAACGATTACATCTGGGTAGAATCCGATAGAATCCGAGTTAGTACGATCCTGACAGCAAAACAGACCCATTGGTCCTACATGGGTATACTGCGGCTTTTATTACCAGTAAGGAGTAAATTGATGTTTTATTACCCAGTAACGTCTTACCAAAGTGATTGTTTTAATTCACCGTCGGTTTGAAGTATCATTGTAATATTTCACGTTTTATTAAATGCCATATATATAGGTGAATGCATTTCGTGATATGCAGGTGTATATATTCTTAGTCAACTTTGTATCCAATTACAATCTCTTGTGGTTGTGAATAAACTTAATATATCTTATCTTATCGTTAATCTGGATCCCAGTTCTAATAAATACAGTGAAACCTGTCTTTAAGACCACCTGAGAAATGGGGACAACCTGGGAATTAAGGACAGCTACTCCAGTCCCTAGGCCTATTCATTACATAGAAATGACCTGGGAAATAAGACCACCTCAGAATTCAGGACAGTTTTTCACAGTCCCCTGGGTGTCCCTAATTCCCAGGTTCCACTGTACATATCCTATTACAACCGAGGTTTGTGACAAGGTAAAATTTGTGGACATAATTCCGACTAAGGCCCTGTCACAGTGGTTAGACTGACGTCTGTTGGAACATGCATCGCAACTGACGTGAAGCCATCTTGGAGATTCGTTACCTGAAGATAATTCAGCACAGACAATGAATGTGTTATTTTTTTCTTTTATAGCCGTTTCCATGTAACACACCACCCGTGATTGTAAGGCCGTATGGACAGTATCACGTGTGAATTTGCACAAAAAAGAAGAAGAAGAAAAAAAAAGTCATACTTGTATGGGGGAATGATGTGATCAACGTAGTCCTGGAAAAACTTGTCTTCTTTGGTAAGTGTTGCCACTGTCCGGATGTTCTCAATGGCTTCAATGGCAACCTGAAACAATAAAGGGATAGTAAATATAGCGCGACCAGGAGTCCCATGCAAGCAAGTCTGGGAGTTCGAGCGTCCTATCTGTATTCTGCATATGTTTAAAAAAAGCGGACACCTTTCCCCTTCTGTTGGCAAAGTTCACAATGTCATGAAAACATGATTGGCAGCACTTAGGTAGTACTATTCATTTATCCGTTCAGTCGTTTAGCATTTCTCGGTAATCATTTGGGGATACAAACCATATCCCACAATATTGATCAGCTCCAGAACAAAGCACAAAGAATTTTTCTGGGAGTTCACAGATTTGCTCCAAAATTAGGGGTAGAGGGGCATGGGATGGTTGAATGAAGGAAGCCAGAGTCATTTAAATATGTTATGATTGTGGAACAGATTAATACATGTGAGGGAGAAGGGCTACCAAAACAGGTATTCAAACATGAACATACATGTAGCACCAGTAATAAACTGGTGTTACGAGATAAGGGAAATCTTTAAAGCTCTTGATTTAGAATATATGTATGAAAATTGTATGAGCTGCAACATAAACTTGGCTAGGCAACAATTTCAGAAGTCCGAAAACGAAAAGTGGAAAGCTCGTTTAGAAACCAAGCCTAAGTTACGTACATGTATATATGACAAGAGGCCCAGGGGCCTTGACACTCTGATTGGTCGCTTGCTAGGTATAAACTTAGCAGTTCAAAGATTGCTGAAAATTTAAGTCAAAAGTAGAGACAAGGTCGTGCACCAAGTAGACACAAGGTCGTGCACCAAAAGGAAATGCACCAAATGACCCCAAACAGACTTTAAACACTTAACAGTGATAAGTACCCTGTATGCACGAAAGATTTACCTCTGAGGCTCAAATTGTTGTCCATTTCGCTGTATAAGCTTCGGTTTTCAAGATACAAGGTCCCCGCAAATCAGAACTGCACTGAATGACCCCCAAACTAAACGTGAAGACTTAACAGTCATAAGTACTTTATATGGACTAGATACTTATCCCAGACGTTCAAATTTTAGTTATTTTTGCTCTACAACTAACTGTTTCAGAGATACAAGGCCGCCAAAAATCGGAAATGTCAAAAGTGTTAACAGTCAAAAGTATTCTATATACATTAAGTCTTTACATCTGAGGCCCAAATTTTGGTCCGTTTCGCCTTACGACCAGCGGAGTAAGGAATACCAACTCACTCACTGTCATTGTTTTTGTTGCTTGTGTTTCAGAATACAAGGTCGTCAAAAATCGAAAATGCACCGAGTGACCCCAAACTGAACTTAAACACTTAACAGTCAAAAGTACCCTATATACTGTACACTAAAGACTTACCCCCGAGGTCCAAATTTTGGTCCGTTTCGCTCTACGACCAGAGGTTTCCAAGATATCGCACATTTTATAATTCCCCATTGACTACCATGTTAAACGTCAAAAAAAAAAGATAAAAAAATTGCCAAAAATCCAAAAATTGAAATTTCCCAAATCTTTATACAGCTTTGGTAGGGACCCTTCCTAGGAGTATGCATGAAGTTTTGGCAGCAAAATCTGTTGTGCACTCTCAGACAAGATATCGTTTGAATTTTTTTCTCCATATTGTCCCATGTTAACGAAAACGAAA
>JAAUYG010060972.1_pt1 | contig 12330 bp, 12 predicted proteins | sample 7278091 | NCBI WGS metagenome assembly JAAUYG01 (sample SAMN14350201, study PRJNA611818) | marine sediment metagenome | isolation source: surface marine sediment (0.6m) | place: French Polynesia: Moorea | collected 2018-08
ATATAGCCCTTGCATTTTGGCAATGACATTTCATGACAATAGTTCTAAAATTTTCTGCAAAGTAATGCCAAAGACTGACCCTCCCATAGAGTTTAGACCTTGGAAAAGCATTGTATGCATATATCAATAGCTACAGAACAAATTACAGTTCAGAAAATACCCCGAAAGTTACTTTCAAAATGCCCCCAGAATTTGGATTTTTCTCTCCCGATGCCTATGCTGTGCCGGGTGTCCGTGGCACACCCCTACCACTTTTACATAGCAATGCCTCCCCCGGGTAAACCCTATACAGTAGTTTCCGTCCAATAGGGACACTGCTTCTGCCAAAGAGTCTGTCCTTATTAGAGAGTTGTCCTTTGGTGAGAAGGAGCATCACAGGTATTAAGCATGTTAAAGGTGCTGGTGGATAAGAATTTGTGTTTTTTGTAGAGGGGTGTCCTCTCTAGAGGGTGTCCTTTAAGATAGAAGGACCACTGTATATCAAATCCAACCATTGGATATACATATGCAGTGCCTTGAACTAAAATCTGTGTAAGGCAATACATACATGTGCACCACTGCAAACACAAACAGTGTGTGTGATCTACCAACATGGGAACAAGCCTAACTTTTTCTTTGGTAGCATATACCATGTACATGTACAGTGATGTATATACATGTACACCAGCATATTAAAGTCGCGGAGAGGTTGAAGTCACAGTCCTATCTTGTGTGCATCTTATCTGCTTATCTTGCAAATTGTGTCGATAAGTATGGTATCTCTACAAGGCATATCATTATACCCCTAAAATACTGCTTATGCAAAATAGAAGCTGGGGAGGGGGGGTGTGGTAGTGGAGGTGCAGTGGCCTAGGAAGCTGCTTTATACTGTATTTGTATGCATATACAGTCTGGCAGACCTACGTACTATACAAAGTATTTTCTCTGTAATGTTTTTTCTTTTACTGGCTCAGAAGTTGTTGATGCTATTATGTAATAATAATTTATTCGACTTTGTAACCCGGAGTTGAATAAAGGTTGTCACTGATAAATCTCCATGTACTTTGAAAATAGGTGTGTGTATGTGGATGGGGTATACAGTAGTCTCTCTCTAATAAGAACACCCTTTCTGCCAAATAATTCTGTCCTTGTTAGAAAAATGTCCTTTGATGAGAGAGAACATCGGCATTGTATTTGTCAGACTGTGTCCATTATAGACAGGGATCCCTGCATTCACAGCATTTTCGACCTATGTATTTACTGTATCGAAATATGCTGCCTTTGTATACATTTCATTCAGTGAAGATATCCCCAGTCACATGACTGGTATTACCCATGGATTAGTCACCCAGGAACACGTGCCACTGATTATTTTATTCCTATGAAATCTAGGCATGTGTATCACCTGTACCAGCTGAACTGTCCCTAAGTGGAACCAAACAACTATCTGCTCCCTTCAACCATGTGGCCTGAGATAATAATAACTGTTTTCCTATGGAATTTGGCCTGGAAATTAGCATATTGAAATTGGATTAGTGGGTTTGGGGACCGGCTCAAAATTTTTATTCTCACAACTTCGCAGTCTAGCCTGCCTTTAGAGACTGAGAAAGACCACATATTCCTCGCAGACCACATATTCCTGGCAGGTCACATTTAAGTGTGATTGGACCTGTCACCATAGACCACCTGTCTTGAGAGACCAGTGTTTTATAGCCAATGGGGTGGCTTTCAAGACAGGTTCTACTGTACTCCCTTGCTGTCACACCCACATACATGCATTATAATATATGTGATACAGTGCTGGACTTCCTATTTCCTTATCAGCTGTAAAGCCTGTTATTTTTGCCCAGCTTTAGAAGGCCATAATTTAACGTGTGCTTCAAGACACTTGACAGATATTGTAGTAATGGCTTTTGTAAATTTTCTTTCTTTCTACACAGTGCAAGAACTCAATTGTTCTTTGGTGGCTTTTCACCATAGAAACTTGCCTTCCCGGTCCTGCAACTCAAGTGAAAATGCGCAGCGCATGATCGTTCCCAAATCTGAAAAAGACCCCCTAATCAAGGATTTTTTCTTGGTTTTGGTCCCCCTATTTACCTATTTTCAAGGAAAAGTTTAGGGTAAAATGTATACCCTATTTTCTAATTTCAAGGATTTTTTCCGCAGGAGGTTATGTTATAAATCTGTTAGTCCAGACCATTTTACACTTAAAACTTGCATCCTGTTAATATTGAAATTTTATTTTCAAATTTTACACAGTGTTGAGAAAGTCAAATCGTCCCCTGTAATTGCCTGCCTGCATGTATAAAGTCACACATCTAAATTCTAAAGTCAGTTGCAGTTTTTGACATGGCCCCCATGGCTGTAAATAATCCAGAAGTGTGCCACTGTCAGCTAGTTGCTGCGTGGCAGTGGTGACACACTTCTGGATGTGAAAGTAAAAGCTGGATCAGCTGTTTGTGAGAATGCCAGACCGGAGCGGCTAGATGTGGTCAGAATTGGAGTTTGCAGGAAAAATGTTCCAGTCTTGGTTTGGATGGACACAAGAGTACTCTGCGCAGGTAAATCCTGTATTTTAATATTGCATGGTTTGTGCTTTGCGTTTCCCAGGTCTCGGAGCGAGGCAAACAACAGGTTACCATAGCTACGGCAGTCACTTCGAACACCGTCACGGCAAGCGAATCCACGGTCACCCTGGCTGATTCTGTCGCGACCACATCGACAGCTCCTTCCCAGGCTAGCATCCAGACCACTGCAGAGCATGGCCCCATTGTTGTTCAGCCCAGCGCATCTGGTGATGGTGCTACTTCCACAAAGGCAGGCGTGGATTTGGCGGGCATTGCCGCCACAAGTACAGCACAGATTCCATTACTGGCTATACCCCAGTTGAGCAGTAGTTTAGGCAGCTCCATACCAATGCTTCAGGCTGCAGGGGTCCCCACATCCGCAGGCTCCATACCGTTGGTGATCCAAGCCATGGGGGCAGCAGGCAACGGGGGAAACCCAGTCACCTTTATTAGTTACTCCCTGCCTGCCAATGCAGGAATGTTACCCAACGGTACGGAGATAGTGCCGGCTATACCGTTGGACGACTCGAATTGTGGGGAAACTAAGTCCGTCATCACCGTGGCTCCGACGTCCTCGGCCACGTCAGAAACAGGAGATTCGGGAGAACAGGCAGATGGCTGTGTGAGCAGCGATGATGGACAAGGTCAAAGTTCAAACTCTGATCTCAGGATGGGAATTAATGTTAAATATGAGGTAGGACAAGAAAGGAGATTTGTGGTTTGATATAATATATAAATATATATATGTAGTACCGGTATTTTGTGTCTGCATAAATTGAGCATGGTTGCTAGATTTGGCTTGTTATGCTGCTTCTTTCCATAGCTTGGGATGACTTGCAAGTTGGCATTCAATGATATCGGTCCTGTCTATTATATGGCATGGATGAGTCTCATTTAAGTAAATACTATACTGGAAACAACTTAATTTCGTTTGGTGTAGAAGTATCTGAGTATAGCAGCAGACTTTGTTTCTTGCTGGCAAGATGCCTTCAAATATGTACATGTATGTCCTTCGACTGTACTTTGTTTATAGCATAAAGGAACATTGTATATAATGGATCAGGTAGAACGACCATAAATTGTATTTTATGGAAGTAGATTTGAATCTCTGATGTATTTTACAGCTCAATAAATATCATGTGCACGTGTTGCAATGTGGAAAATTATATTAAACATGGTGAGCATGGTGAAGCAACAACAATGTGTATTAGCAAAATAATATAACCTGTAACCTGTCGGTGTTCTTCCCAATGGAATGAAGCGGTACATATATTAATTAACTGTTGCAGCAGGGCTCTCCAGCAGTGGCTGACGATGGAACTGGCCTCACGGAGATCACTGTTGCCATGTCACCCCTTGCCTCGATAGATGATCTCCCACAATCTCCGAGCTACCCATCAAAACCCAAGAGAGGGAAAATCATGCCCGGAGTGAAGGAGGATCGCATTTGCAGGGTGTGCGGGGACAAGGCATTGGGATGCAACTTCGATGCAGTGTCGTGCGAATCGTGCAAGGCCTTCTTCCGAAGGAATGCATTGAAGGGCAAGGTAAAAATCTTTTATGTGCAAATTAATATTTTGTGGTGAAGTCAAGCCGGTGAACCCAGTAATGGAATTTTCTGCTGATCTGAGGTTTATCTAGATGTACAAAATGTACATTATCACAAAATGTCTCAAATTTCTGCAAATAAATAACACTTTCTTGTGCATAACAAATTTAATAGTGCAAAAATATCATAGGATCAACATGCTGAAATACAGTGCATCAATTTTCAGACTTTTATAGACTGACTGCAGATGAAATACACATCACTTAAAAATACCACTTTTTGAAAATGCTTTGAAAAGACTCTTGTTTAGCTCAGATAATAAAATAAACATTATCTCTGTGCCAGACAGACTTCGACTCAATTTACAATCATGTTTTATAGAAAAAAATAAGGATTTGAATGTCCGAGTATCTGACATATGAGATGAAAATATACAAGAAAATTCTCATTAAAACAATAAAGCAATTAAAACATCACAAAAGTAAAGGAAATGAGACAATGTACAACTACCCCGATGCATGCAGATATAAATTTCAAAATAAAAGAAACAAAGATTTGTATCTCCACGTGCTATTTTCCACACCAGGAAGGAGATCCACATATGACCCCCGGTAGAAAAATGGCGTTAGTTTGACCAAATTTTATCACCCAAGCTGACATAACCAACCCATAACTCTGCTATTTACGTTACGAAAGCCACTTTTTCTTGCAAATTATCGCTGTTTGTTGTCCTTCTTATGTTAAACACACAAAAGTACATAGGCTTCCAATCTTGGTGACACTGGGGAAGGAATGAACATGTATAACACCCCATCAAGACATATTCTCTCCAACAAAATTTACCGGTCTTTGAACTATGAAACTTAGCGATAACCACTGATATATTTAAAACTACAAAATGAATGCCACAAAATGATAAGGTGACCTTGCGTTGTTATTGTTTCATTTGCAAGGTGATAGCACCGAAAGTGACGCCGTTTTCAAACCTGTGCAATGTGCATGTGCAATTAATTTTAACCGTCTGAAGTCTTGACTCAGGAAACAAACTTGTGTCTATGAATCACCTTGGAAACTGTTGTCTTTTCTATGCTTTAGGGTCAGTTTTGGATGAGATTTTTCTGGAATTTGTGTAGCTTAAGTTTAGTCTCAATGTTCTATGTTTCATGATTCTAAGAATTCTGCAACATGTTGTTACAGAATCATATTCTTTGCATGTTAAAAAATCACACCACTAGAGCTTCAACCATATGCTGGTATTCTCCTGTATTTTTCCCAACATCCAGGTGCAAGTGATACATTTTGTGAGACTAAACGAAACTTGTTCTTTGCAGCAACCAAAGTGCTTGTTTGAGGGCAGCTGTAAGATCGACCTCAACACGCGGCGTTTCTGCCCTTTCTGTCGACTGCAGAAATGTTTTGCAGTTGGGATGAAAAAAGACCTGATTCTGGGTAAGATATCGGTGATCAAACCTGTCTAATAATCTGTTCCTGCACAGTGCTCTCTTTGTGTAATGATCCAAGCCTTGCTTCAGTACATCCTAGAGCAATTATGGATATATGTTAGGTACAAATGTGCAGCAATTTCAGATGCACTTAAGGTGGAAAAATGTGTAAGTATTAAAACCATGAAGGAAGAAATAGGTGAAGAATATCAGAACTTCCATCGATGCATAGAATAAAGTATGAGAAGGTCGATATCAGTATGGTGAGGCCTTTTGCATGTAGGATATCTATACAGTGCAGTCTTAAATGTTGTAATATTCATGGACATTGAGGAGTAATTTTGCCGTCTGCTGTACAAGAATCGCTAATAATTGGAATTGTCCATGTCTCCTTTTCTCAGGTGAGGATGAAAAACGAAAGAGAAATGAGAAAGTCAAGATGAATCGACAGAAACGTACCGTTAAGTCTTCCAGCAGCACGTCGCTTGAAAGAATCTATGAGGCTCCAGCCACCCCAGGTCTTGAAGCCCCTTTAACCCCAGGTGCAGTGCCGCTTACCCCTCGTGCCCCGACGCCGACTTCTCCTGCTCCCCCGGCTGACGTCATACCATCGCAGGAACCGCCAGAGGTAAAGAAGGCAGCAGCGGCAGTAGTAACAGAATTTTCCGAGAATGCAAGTCTTGACCCTGCCTTGGCAACTCTGGATGCTGTCACGAAAGCCCAATCTGCGGCGGGTTTGGCAGAAGCTATGATCTCGCACGCAGTTACCCAGTTCGTAGACCCGACACCTGTGGAACAGGATCAGGCGCGAGCTAACGCGGGCCTAGATGGGGCAGACGGACCTTCGGGACGGATTGGTTCTGGGTTGACGGACACGGACTCTACCAATTTGTTGAGCTTGTCACGGTTCACTTGCCACAGTGAAATATCGTCCATGTCATCCCAAATGGACACGTATTTGGTGCGGCGACTGACCACGGAGGAAAACCACATGTTGCAGGAGCTGATGCAGGTCTATGACCTGTCATTCACGGTTGACCTTGAGCCGCTCATACACATCAAACACCTTCATCCTTCCTTCAACCAGCTCGTCAACCAGTCCAGCATCACAGTTCTGCGGCTTATCAAGTTCGCCAAGCGTCTGGAAGAGTTTGTTCGCCTTACCCAGGAGTGTCAAATCGGAATCCTGAAGGGAACTTGGATCCATATTCTCTTGGTGCGTTCCGTGTCATTATACGACAGCGATCGAGATGTGTGGGTCACGCCGCGAGGTGACATACCGACTGAGATTTTAAAAAATGCCACGGGGTTTGTTCAGCTGCACGATGACCATGTGAGCTACTGCAAGTCGATAAAAATGATCATTCGTGATGATTTGATGATTGTTGTAATCTTGCTCGTCATTGTTCTGTTTTCACCCGAGGGACCATACGTCATAAACCGCGAAGTTGTTTCAAACATTCAGGATAAGTATCTGGTCTTACTGAAACACTACCTTGAGTCCAAATACACGTACATCAGGGCAGCAGAGATGTATCCACAGTTGATGTCTAAATTAAAAGAGTTGAAAGAACTGGCTGAAATCCATGGCAAATATCTCCTAGATGTCAACCCTAGTGAGATTGAACCCATCATGCTAGAAATTCTTGATTTGAAATAAGTCTTATGATCCTTGATCAGGTTGAAAAATTGTGTTCGTTTATTTAATTTACAGTACAATTTGTCTTTGAATTGATTTATATGTTCAAATTTTATCAGAATTTTCCTTCATTGTAGAGCTTAAAATTGTAGCTGGAGTAGTAGCTACACTGTCAAGATTTCATTGTGCGTACCGGCATTTGGATTCAGTATTAGTTCTACTATGTTTATTTTGTCTTACAGTTCACTCTATTGCTAATATTATGGCACTTTAAAAGGTGTTCGGTTCTGTTAGGTGCATGGTATCACCCTAGGTGCTTCACTGAGATTGAATAATGAAATAAGTTGCCTTTATAATATGCCTGCTTTATTCAACACAGAAGTTTGATCGTTGGACATGCACACGTATACATGCACAATGTATCTGTGAGTGCTGACCTGACTATCAAAATTACAAGCAGAAACCTAGAAATGTTGATGAAACCTGTTTCGAGAGTTATATATCTGAGGCAATTCATTTCAGAGGTTGAAAGGCAAGTAACAAATTTATAAACATAGACAAATAAAATGTTTACTTACACCAGAGTAAAACAAGGGAGTCGAGCAGAGATCAGTAACTGGATAAGGCTAATGTTGGTATTACTGATACATTACCACTTCCAACATTCACAGAGAAAGAAAACATCATGTGGGCATTGACAATCCCAGCTGAAAATATTGATTTATCTCAACCTTAAGTTAACATACTTAATATTTGTATTTATTTATCTCTCATATTTATTGCACATTTCCCTAATAATCCAAGATTTTATGTTAAACCTTGTACATGCAAAGGACTGCTCAAGATGATATAGCGGCTACAGTAAACAAAACAAAAAATAACATCTTGATTTTGGAAGGGCTTTAATCTTGAGTGTAAAGTTTTAAATTACAGAATAGCAGCCTTTATGTAGCTTTCCAAAATAATTTACAATAAACTTCTTGAAAAGTAAAATCCATCTAGAGAGACTGCATATTTTGTAGAATTAACTTTTCCTTAAAGTCTAGAGCAGCTGGTTTTATTTATTTATATTGACTTGTTTTGATCTCGAACCTATTTTTTGTTTCCAAGCATTCTGCTTAACTAACATTACCGGCATGTACCGACATGCTATTGCGCAATTGATTTCCCTTACCAATCGTTTGCGTAATTCTTCCGAAACTTTACTTTTAAGACGAGTGACATTAGCACAAGTCTTGTTTTGTACTTGTTCTGGGCGATAAGTCAACCGCGATGATCGTGTAAAATAATCTTGATAATGTTACTTAGTCACTGTTGATCCCGTTTCCTTTGATGCACCCTGGTATGCAACTGCTGAGGTGTCGCATCGGCCAGTGCTGCAATCCGAACGATTTCAGCTAAAGAGTATTGTTGAAGTTGAACGATCAGGATTATAGCATTTCTGTAATGACTAGTGTTGATTTACAAACGAAGCAGTGAAACATACAAGCACAGATCAATGCAAAATGATCATGACTGTCCGATTAGTGCTGTCCAGACTATATATATGCATCATTCTTAGATACATGTAAATAGTTGTTTTGTTGGTTGTCAAAGGTAGTCAGTGATTTTGCAGTGCTTGTTGTTGTAAATACCATTGTACATATCTGCATCCTTACCCATGGAATCATGTTGTAAATATGTATCGTCTTCATCCACATACATTGTAGTCATAAAATGCATGCTCAGTTAAACTATTAATCATGCTCTAAAGATAGTGACTTGTCTTTGAAGGGTAACATGATTTTACTTTTAATCACAAAAGGTGCGCACATAAATTTAATCTACAGGTGTATCCTCAACTGATGAAATTTTTGAGAGCATCCATAATGTATTTTTTGTTCTAAGTCATAAGTTCAGGCATTCTGGTATAATATTATTGTTGATTTAATGATGTTATATTCTGTTGTCATGACCACCTCACAAACTGATGTTAACATATTTCTTATTTTGGTGAAGTTGGTCTGTCACTCCTTTAAGGGTTGGCACAGCTTGTGCCGACAAAATAATAAACCAATTGTAATGGTATAAAAGAAATGAAATATGTAACTGTTACCTCAACTCTAGTTTGATAGTTAGGTGGTGATGATACCTTTGCATTTTGAAAAACTGGAAAAAAAAGAATTTTCTACTTTTATTCTAAATTCAAGGACTTACATGACGCAGACCATTTACCCCTTTTATGACCAGAGTATTATCTGAATAGTAACGCCTAATGTGTCTTTTCAAGTGCTTGTGTCATCAATATGATAATCAGTTATGACCAACAAAGAGGTTGTAGTAATAATATCAGTTCAATGGAATGAAAATATTGCACAGTAAAGCCATTGCACAATGTAAGGAGACCATACATCTTGAAAAGTCTGTACGTTTGTTATCTTGTCACAAAGCATGGACTCGCATCTCCACAAACGTGAATCAGTAACTGGGTACCATATGTGCTAACGTCTAAAGACAAATTTTTGTGGCCAAAAGGCCTTCCTTTCAAGACTGGTGCTTTTATCCATTTGAATGTGGCTTTGCTTCAGATACAGCACCACCCCACAGGTGTATGCTGTCTGAAGAACTCTTATTGGTGGTGCATGATTTACCACTTTATGGCCCTTGTTCTTGCTCGGCTCTTTTGGGAATCAGTTTGCTGTTGTTCCAAGAAGTAATTAGCCAGTCTTCATTGTTTCTGCCAAAGAAGGGTATAAACCTCTGTCTGAGTTAGGTATCTTGCTCTCACTTTTATGTGTCTGTGTGTGCATCTGGGGGCAGGGGGGAGTAGGAATTCCACTGTAACCCAGCATTCCTTCTTGTTTGTGTCTTTAAGTTTTCTTGCCAGTAACTTGTACCAGTTACATGTCATATATCACACTTGCATACCCCTGTCATACAGGAATTTTAGCTTTCATACACTGGTGTATCTTGGATAGATATTCAGATAACAGTACTTTTGGATATATGTAGAGAGACCGAGAAACTGAATCATGCAGGTCAGCATTCAACTAGGTCCTATACGACAAACACTGAGCAAATTGATTCCTAGCTGATCTTTGTCAATTGTCATAGCAATAAAGATCATGGTTATGCCGTCTCATCGTTTGTTTTCTTTTTTGTGTTGCCTGGCATAGTAGGTATATTGACATGATTTACCAAGTGAATTTATCCTGGTGAATGAACAGGCAAATGAAAGAGAATATAAGTTCAAAAGATATACCATCCTACCGAAACATATTTGCGAAATTAAGCACAAAAAGCCTATTAGGGGACAAGGAACATTAAAGTGGGCCAGGTCAAAATGACCCGTGGTACTTTCTATTCCATATTCACCTTTAGCTTAGCCATGGTAATTGTAATGAAAGACTGGAAACTGTAGAAGAACTGTGTGTTTCTGCACCCATTATCTGTGTAATATCATGGTCAAAGCAATGGTTGCAAATAAATTGTGTGAAAATCTTGGGGGTAACAATGCCTGCAGTATGTAGCAAGAGGAATGCATTTTATGGATCTTTTCCCAGCTTTCTGAAATTAATTATTTTGTGGTCAAGATGGCGTCCATGTTAAAGTATGAGGCCCTACAACCAACAGGTTTTCAGTTAACATGTATGTTCATTTGAAATGTTGAAAACTTGATACTTTGGCCTACTATTCTCAAAACTGATCCTTTGATCCTTACAGCCTTTGCAAGAAATCAGTGTCACAGCAACAGGCTTTTTTGTTGTTTAAAATAAAAAGAGTCGCTTGTGTACTTGGCTCATTTCTCCCAGAAGCTCATTTCTCTCAGAATAAATTACTTGAGTTCTAGGTAGTACCTATGCCAAATATTTTCCTAATCAAATTTCTGGACCCTATCTATAGTAACTATATATCTATGTGGGTCTGTGTTACAAGCAATAGGCAACATGTGAAGTCTAAAATTTATAGGTACTGTACTTTGGCCTGCTTAAAAAAAATGTAATTTACTGACTCCATGTACAGTTGATGGAAAGTTTTAGGGTTCTACATAAACTAATCGCACAGATGCATTTTATCTTTTGCCAATTTACGCTACTAAGCCAGTGTTACATATAACTAATTAGATACCATGCCTGCTCACTGGATCCTTTATAGCTAGCCACATGCTAAATTTAATAAACACTGATTATCCCCCTGAAGATGGCAGCGAGATGCTCTCTGAAAATTTGGGAACAATCTTGTGTTTTCAATTCAAGACTTGGTGACTAGGAAGACAATTTTTCTACTATGAACCCTGAGTCCAATAACCTATTTTCTCGTGCTGATCATGTTGCTGCATACCACAAATCTTACCTAATTAGGCAAATTGGATACAGAAAGGAATATATGGTCCCTAAAACTCCAATATACAGCAATATTTCATTGTACAGCAACATTTCATCGTTACTATGTATTTCAAGCTTGGTAAGGTGTAGTGGCAAATTTTGACCATTTACAAAATTTGTTAGTTACTCTTTAGAAATGCTTAGGTGATATAGGTCCTCTAGTTTTAGTAATTCTAAGGAGTCAGACAGCCTATTTATAATAATTAGTGTGTACATTATAGTGAGAATTTGTAATTATTCTCATTGACATTTTAAGACCACGTACAATCCTCTGCAGACTCGATGGACAGATAGAACCCCAGTGGATTCCAAATTTACAAGAAATTAGAAATCTGAAAGTGTTTACAAAAAATTAGGGATTATCTAGATAGATAGAAAGTTTATTCACACTTTCATTAAATATAACAAAATATTATATATCGAGATAGTAAATGAAAGTGTCGGTCATCAGTATATAATAGCTAACGGGCTGGATGCCTACCTACTGTTAAAGTACAACCAATGAGACATGTCCATATGGAAGTCAAGGTAGGTGACTAGCCGAGCCTTCTTTTTTAGCTCTGCTTTGTGCTACTGCACAGCAGAGCTACTGTCGTCACGCGGGCATCCGTCGTCCATCGTCCGTCCGTAGACGTCGTCGTCCGTCCGTAGACATCGTTTTCTCGGAAACCGTCAAGTAGATTGACACCAAATTTTACTGACAGGTACCTATCCACCATATCTCCAGACCATTTTTCTTGTTTTTCAAAATTTTAAATTTTTGATTTTTTACAATTTTTTTTTCGTTTTC
>JAAUYG010153106.1_pt1 | contig 12326 bp, 10 predicted proteins | sample 7278091 | NCBI WGS metagenome assembly JAAUYG01 (sample SAMN14350201, study PRJNA611818) | marine sediment metagenome | isolation source: surface marine sediment (0.6m) | place: French Polynesia: Moorea | collected 2018-08
AAGGTTAGCCAGCTACTTTAGCTGGCCGCGGACCATAGTGGGCATTACCTTGTTCATTGCTGGACTTTTTTTCAAGATGTGACTTGAGATTTTGCCTTTGACTTTGCACTCCTTTGACCATAGTGTTCTTTTCTAGTAGACCCTGCTTAGACTCATAGTGCAGCTTACACCTGTTTTGGCACTGTATGACCCTTTTGGTGTTGATGTGCCGTTAAACTTGGATATCACTCACACTCTACAACATGTCCTTATACGAAAACTGCTTTAACCAGTCTGTATAACAATAGCTAGCTACCCTACCAGAAACATACCACTGTACCTGAGCTAATCTAATTCTGGACAATGGTTCCTTCTGACCTGACTGACTACCTGTGACATACTGCATTGCGGCAACTACCTGTCCTATCTAAGAAATGGTGAAGTAAAATAGACTATCTGCACTGCCTGCAATATTCTCAGCTATGCCTAACTCCTAGCCTACTAATACTACGGGTACATCTATATCTTAATTCTAAAATGACATGATACCCATTGTCAAAGTTAAAAGTGGTATATTGCAAAATACTATTACATTATTATTTTCCTTTTCATACTTATCTTTCTCTCTAGCACAATGATTATCTAGTAGAAATGTAAGAATTAGACTTAGATTATCTTGAATTTAACATTTTAAGTATTTCTTTCTGATACAATATGTTTATATATTAGAGGCATATCTGCTGAACTACCTCGCCTAAAGCCTGCATGTTGAACAGCTGTTCTGCCACAGCCCTAAACAAACATGACCTGTCCCTTGCAATTGGCTTACGTCCCCTGCAATTGGCTTACGCCACAGGCCCTGGGTACCAGGTCTCACTGGTACTGAAATAGTTGCTCTTAACATGTTTATACGTTTCCAGAAAACAGAACATTGTCAAGTCACCTTGATGTGTAACACATTTTGTTCAGCTGATAAGTTATGTAAGGCTCAGCAAACACCCCTCAGCATCTTTAGTTTCCCATTTACTGCTTGCAACAGTTCAGTTGTCTAGGCACCTTGTGGTAGGCACTCTCCTTCTTGCCTCTATGCCCTGGCCGCAATCGCATTATTCTGGTCGATCAACGCGTGTAGAAGTTGCGGGTGGGCCTCAGTGTGTGCCATGTTATCTTCATTTTCATGTAGAGCGTTCAACCAATCTTCCATTCATGGAATTCACCGTCTTTTCTTTTCTTCTGTTTTCTGAATTCCTCACCCGGGGCACCAGTTGTGGTAGGCACTCTCTTTCTTGCCGTCCACAAGTTTATTTCTGTGAGCTCCTTGGGCTGGTGGTTTGGGATACCAACCTGAAACACGTACGGTGGTTCCAGAGATATTCTATTATTTGAAACTTCAGAAAGATTGGGTACATAAACTTTACTCACAGAAACGTGGTGGTAGACAGAGCAGCATCCTGGGCATTACTGAAGCCCGAAATCCAGAATTCTCCCTACTGACATGGCACCGGGAAGTCCTCCCTCTCCAGCCACTTGCTGAGAGTTCCGTACCGTGTGTACGCTGCTGCTCTGCCTCTCTGCCACTGCTTCCACGCCAGTATATATATACAGGTCATGAGATAATCACAAAAAATCGCAGGACATAATCCTAATGCTATTCCTAGATCTATGATTGTTAAATGGTCACACAAGGTCTCAAAGGGTTGGCGGTTCAGGCTGACCGTGGTCAAGCCAGGATTAACCATGGTTACAAGAGGCAGACTGTGATGATGCACACACAGCTATATTGGCTGCATAAGTCGGTGAGTGTGTCTGTGTTTGTGGGTGAATGCATACAAGTGTTCTAGCAAACTAAAAAGTAGGTGCATACCTATCACATGGACTACAGCCGGATTCTCCACCATCTGTTATTGATTTTGGTTGCAAGTACTAGTTTCCAAGCTTATTGCATAGAGATAAGTTGTGCTGGTGCCCAGGATCGGGCTCCGTGGATGATCAGAGGGTTTCCTTTGGAAGGTGCTTTTGTCATCGAGGTACCCGGTACACAAGGACACATATACACACCAGTCTTTGTAGTGCTTGCTCAATGCTCTGCATCTGGAGTGTTATAAGACCAAAGGGCATTATGTGAAACTGAAAAAGACCATGATGACAACAAAGATTTTTATGAGCATCATCAGGTTGCACTGGCATTTGCCGGTAACCAGATGTAAGGTCAGTAGTACTGAACTGAAGACAGTGTTATGTCGGTTGTGAAAGAAGAAGTTGCATCATTCTTTTCTCCTCCCACACTTGAACACAAAGCTGGACGCTGGTACATTGTATGGAGATTGAATTCTTGTCTTAACTTTCATACACAAGTAATACACAAAAAAGTGAGTAATACACAAGATACAGTTGCTCCAGAATCTATGAGAGCAGTACACTGAAGGTTATCAATACTGAGATTAAGAAGGTTTTTATCTGCCTCGCCACAGGGAGGCATTTTTTGTGTGCCAGCCCCACTGAATGAGGGAGGGGAGATTGGTCTCTCCATCTCAATGGTATTGTCACTAACCTGCTGTTGGGGTACCTCATTCTGTGGCTGCTGCAGGTCAGGAATGGGTGATGGAATGCTTGAGGGTGTAAAAAGTTCTGAAGATGGGCTTCTGGAGGCTGAAGATTGTGGTTGTGTGGTAGTGGCAGTAGGTCCAGACTTCTCAGGATTTGGATTCAAAAGGTATGTCCAGGATGCATATGCTTTCTCTTATGTACGTTGAGTTTTTCAGCATCACTTTGCATGGAAGAATGTCAATTTCTTTCCGCATAGCTATCCTGGCTTGTCATTGCAGCTATTCTCTATTACTGGTTCCATTGAAGTATAAAACCATGTACATGCCTCAGCAAAGAGCTGTGCATTTTCACATCCTACTAGTATGGTACACAGACTAACCATGCTAATCAGAGGAAGTTCGAAGGTACGCTAGTTTGTTCCACTCTGGTTTCAGGCATTAGAAGTACTGGGTCTTTCAACACGTTCAAACTTCAGGTGCCCAAGACTGCAGTTGTGTTCCACCAAGGTCTTCATATCGTTATCAAACTTCTTCGGCGGGATCCTTCGTTTGAAACCTGTTCATTATGTTGCTTCCATCTGCTTCTTCCCCTTCCCCCTGAGGACCACTGTTGCTGTGGGCCATTCTAAACTATAGAAGAAATATTACTACAATCAGTACCATCCATTACACATGTTACATTGACTTCAGGGAAATTTAACTGCTGTGTCATGATGAGTGATCTTAAAATACAGGGAAGTCTTAAAATGGAGAGTCTTAAGTCACAGGGATCACTGTACACATACTGTATAACTCATTCACTGGAATATCAAACCACTGGGGTGGGGGCAGTTGCGCTGACAATCAGTCTGGGCTGGGGCAGCGGACGGCTTGGTACAGGTGCATAGACAGTCATCCTGGGCTTGGGCAGTGGACATCTTGATGCAGTTGCACTGACACTCATTCTGGGCTGGGGACAGCGGATAGCTTGGTGCAGTTGCACAGACACCCATTCACTCGAACATAGAGTCTGTAAATAATGGCAAATATCATGAGTATATTCATACTCACTACGCCAGTTTACCAGCTCACACAACCAATCATACATCATGTACTTACCACACATACCACGTAGAGGTAACAGTTAACAGCCGTTAATGGACTGACATCATATGCATGGTGTTCGTATTCATCAGGTCCTTGTATACTATGAATCCCAGTCCAGTTATGGAGCATGCAGTGAATACTTGTACTTAATAACTGTGCAATGTACAGTCTAACCTGCTCTAAAGACCACCTGTATATAACATGTATAAAGGACCACCCGCTTGTAAAGACCATATTATATAGGTATCCAATGGGTATGATTCCATGTCATTGAACCTGCATATAAAGACCACCTGTGTATACACTGGTACAAGAACCACATTTTGTTGGTCCCTAAGGTGGTCTTTATATATACAAGTGACACCGTAATTGGTGCTACTTTCATATTTGCTTGTATGTCAAATTTGTAACTTGCAGTATTGCAACACTTCCTGCACTTTTGAGCTGCTTGATTCAATTCGACATTTTGTACCCCGGGTACATACCCCGTACATCAAAGGGGTGGGTAATGTTGCAGTGTATTACATTACGTATGTATAACAATGTAAGGTTATAACCTTGTCAAGGTGTCCTACTGTGATAAGCCTGTTAACAATATGAGAATATACGTTGGTGAGCTCAGGATATTCAACTAGTACAAATTCTGGATCTTGATGTGTATTTTTAAACTAATTTTCTGTTTTATTTTCGTTTTCCATCTGTGGATCAGTGTCAATTTAAAATGGGACAAATTCTGTGTCGTTATCTATTCACATGTAATAGATTGTGTATGCTGATATGTGTATGTCTCTTCATAACAGAGGAATGTTTTGAGTAGGAACTGCATTCTTCAATGAAGACATCGTTCGCACAGTTCTTTTCCTTATTAGGCAGTCTGTAACCATTCAACAACCATTCAGACAGTGTATAACCATTCAGCATGCAGGTATATATCATTCAGACAGGGTGTAACCATTCAGACAGTGTATAACCAAGACTTCACTGTGGTTCCATTTGACTAAGTTGGCACTTTGTGCAAATGATTACCGTATTATATTTTAAGTGCTTCCCCAAGTGTCATGCATTTGTACTGCATTATTATATTTTAATTGCTTCCCCAAGTGTCATACTGGTTGCATGTGAACAATCAGATTACATTTATATATGTACTATGTGTCGTATTCAATGGTGATTATTTATTTGAAGTATGTTTCCATGGCAGGCCCACTAACTATGTTTCCATGGCAGGCCACTAGCACTGATTTTGTGCCAGCATGCGCCAGTGTGCCAGTTCTTGTACAGAAATATGTGATCACATATTTTGTGTCAAAAAATGGGACACTGGCACAGTGAATTGAGGCAGGTCAGTGTGTATGTATGCTTTTTCTTGTCATTTATTTATTTTTCAATTTTCTTGAATAGATGACAGGTGCTGTGTGAGCATTGTCACATTATTGCTGGTATGGGCACAGTAACACAACTTGTGTTGTGGTACAATATATTAATACAAATAGTTTAAAGAGAATCGGTCATACGTAACTTACAAATGTTAGTTGCTATCTTGCCAGAAGTATTCACCATATATAACCCCGCTGTAGACCTTTGGACCATACTATAAACTGCTTTGCCCATCTGATACCAATTGTACCTGGTATTTGACATAAGAGTCGAAAGATGAAACATATTGGTACGTTTCTGGAAGGGTCATACTGGTAATGGTAAAGAGAAACGTTTTAGTAAGGGAGAGGTCACTTACCTAGGTGTTATGGCATGGCAGTATTACTGTGCTGTTAAATCCAGAAATTGCAGTGATTGGGCACTGAAAAGGTTATCCTATTGACTCCTGGCAGGTGCTTTTATAATAATATAACTACTACAGTAGTACACATCAAATGTCTTATGTAGGCGTTACTTACCATTGTCACTGTGGCATACTTGGACACTGTACACAGTGAGGCTGTAGCCACAGTGACAGGAGTTTAGAGGCAAGTTCTTGTTTTATTTTTTTTAGATCCTAAAAGGTACTAGTAATATTTTATAATAATATTAATAAAAATGGTACTGCAGTAGTACCCGTCAATGTCCGTAGGCCTTCGTAGAAGGCTAGTCCTGGGTATTTTGATCTGTAACTATCGTTACTTACCATACTTGTGCACTGTACACAGTGAGGCTGTAACTGGAGAGCCGAGGCTTCTAGTTAGCATCTGTCATTGACTTACACTTTAGTCATTTCGGAGAAAATCGGTCAGCTCGTTTTCTTTTGCTAAAACATAGCTTAAAAATAGCATGTTCTGTATGATGACCATGCATTGTGGAAAGAAAGTCTTCCTGTCCTTCATCCACCGTGAAAAGTCTCTAGTTGTAGCATCGGCGTCCATTCCTGGGTCTCTTGATGTGTGTAAAAAAGTAAATATATTGTGTGTACAAGAAATTGTTACTCCTAACAAAATTAAAGAGATATGTAGTGATAATATTAAATATTATTGTGTGTACAAGAAATTGTTACTCTTAAAAAAATTATAAAGAGATACGTAGTGATAATATTTGTGTAATAATAGGAAAAAAATACTGCAGTAGTAAATGTCGGTGCCTGAAGTAGGCCTTCGTAGCAGGTTAGTCTTATCTGTGTTGTAGATATGATTGGTTTTACCTACTGTTATCGCTGTGATATTCCCCACTTACTCCAATACACAATCATCTGTGACAAAATAGTTCCTGCGACAGTACGTTGCTAGCAGGACTGTAGCTGCACCCGCAGCAGACATCTCTTCCTGTCTTCCTGGGCAGCTGATCACTGGGAAAGCTGTCCTGGACATTCATTATCACAGGCCCTTTATCATTTGCACCTCTCATTATTTCCCATGTTACCATTTCGTTGAAGCGGCAAAATACAATGTGTATTGCATTGTATAAGTCGGCAGGAAGCATAGTTTATATGCCACATCTCGGTAGCACAAGTCTTTCTTGTTCTGCATGGGCTCCAGTGAACATTTAGTTGTCCTCAGTAAAGACTGGTACAACTTCATCAATCTGATTGCTGAAGCAAATTCTGTTTCAAACTTTGCCCCATCTCTCAGGCTATGGTGACTCCAGATTTTGGTTGAATCATTCCAACATAGGTGGGAGGATGATATGAAGTCCTGTAGACACCACGGCAATGTCTTGTGGGCGAAGCAAACACAAGGGAATACAGGTTTTCCTCTAATGCCCTTCTGGACATTGCAGTAACAGTTCATGAGGGCCACTGTACCTATGCCACACATGTTTTATTTCATGTGCTGCATGTTTGTTTCGAGCTGAAAGTATATTCAAATAATATAAAAGTGAAAAAAATGCGTGTGTAATGAAAGTTATTTTGATGCAATTAGAAAAAATGAAAGGTAGGCCTCATATATATCGATGTAAATTTTGCATACATATTTAACTTTAAAAAATAAAGTGCTTATATAAGAGGTCTGAGATTAAGGGATATTGGCTTTGCGATTCACATAGGCAAATGTCCAGTTTGCAAGCCATCCTTGTGCTTTGGAAACTGAGGCTAAATGAAGCGCCAACCCTGAATATGGATTAGCTACTGGTGGGGGGAGTGACCATGGTTCTTGATTCCACAAAACTAACCTGACAGCCCGGCATTGCTGAAAAGTAGGGCGGGCATCCAAACATATATTACAGATAGGGCTGTCATGATCAGGGGTAAGGCAAAAGAAGCAATAGTCATGAGGATCAGTATTGGGGACTTTTCGGCTACTCCCCGTTGTGGCACAATGGTGGTAGTTAGGGCTACCCCCTTGGAAGACAACTCGGACTGGGCTTTGCCACAGTCTTTTCCCCCAGAATTTTTCTGAAGGACCGCAAAAATGGCAAAGGCCAATTCAAGCAGCCCCACAAGGGCCGTCAATACTGATAGGTATATCTTCAAAGTCATATTTCACTCTCAGGACAGGGAAAAGGGAGGGAGGAAATACTTCCCAGCTAAATAATCCCAGGCGGGTCAAGAAGTGTGCACAAGAAAATCCGAGTGAGGAAAATCCGATACAAGACAAGTTTGCCGCTGTCCACTAGTGCTTGGTAAAGCACTAGTGGACAGTGATACATGCGGTGGAGCGTTAGGGCCAAAGTTTTGGTCATACTGGCTCCTCCTTCATATCTTCACTCAGGTCTACTTTTATGTTCGCGTTTGACTGGGGTAGTCATACACTCTCTTTCAAGGTGCTAAGGTCCCGTGTAGCAGAGCTCACGGCAGAATTATGGTTTGAAACCTCATGGTAAGAATATATAAATCCGTGCGAATTTATCAAATAAGGCTCATACTGAATAAGGCTCATACTGATTAGTAGTTCGAATCAAGGTTGTACACTGTATCACAAGGTTGTACAACAGCTGTATCACTAGTTATAGCCAATACATCTGTCTTGCTCAGTCTCTGGATTAGTACACTCCTTAACTGGATGTGCCTCAGACTGGCTGCCTGTTCTTAAGAAGACTTGCATGTTTTGTTTGTCAACTGTTACATGTAGATAACTGAAAAGGACATGTCCTGATGTTACACGTACATGTACTTACCTTTGTTTCTGTGTGATGGGATTCCCAGTCGCATCCAGTGTGTACACAGCGTGTGAGTAAGAGGATTTCATGATATACAGGATACACACAGTGTGGGAGTGACACAATCAGATGCCACAAACCTAGAGTGATGCTTTTGATGATGTTATGAGCACTATTTAGGGATACATGTGGTTGGTAGGCAAATAGAATTCAATGCATATGCATATAATACTCAGAAACTAAAAGTATTATTTATAAAGGTAACATTCAAACTTTGCACCTGAGGCACATTCTATTCTCCACCTCTGGCTACGTATTTCCACAATCTCAGCATCTGTCTCTTAATGTCATGACTGGTCCAAGAAGATATAAATCTGCCTGACCCCTTTCACCTTCCCAGGGCTACCTGCTAATTTCCTGCCAGTAGTTCATTGCTGTCTTGGTAGGCACCCATTGTATTACATGTCTGACATCGCGGACATCAACGCCTCATCCCAAAGTCAGTAGTTATGATGACACATTGTTATAAGGTACCCCTCCCGGCTTCTTGGCCCTTATAATGATTGTGTTGTGTTGTGTGAGGTCGGATGGTGGGTGGTCGGATGGGGCCGGATGGTGGGTGGCCATGTCTTCATCAGATCAGCATTGAAGGCTTCTTTCTTTTAAATGTTCTTTATTCTTCGAACCTAGGACACCAGGTCCGCGGCCGCGCGGGCGGCAGGGCCCAGCACACCGTCAGCTGAAGTTTACTGTGCTGAAGTTTCGGCATTGTGAATTACTACTGAATTAGGCCAAAGTCAGTATTGAAACTTGCAATCTGAGCCAGCATCCGTCCCATACGAACCTCATCCCGGAACTCACGCATTGTGGCACCCGAGCTGAAGATAACGTACAACTCTTGACCTGGCTGTCCGTCCCCAGGGCGATCCGGTGTTGACAGTAGGCAGTCCTTGTTAGCCACATTGATCACGATGGTATCATTGGGACCGATCAGGCGATGGAAGAGGGTCCTGCTGGCGTCCGTCCTCATTCGGATCTCTCGGGTTGTCTGGCAGGTGCTCCCATCAATCGTGATGGTCCCCACCTCAAGGACGCACTCCTCACTTCCCGGTAGAACACATGCCGCACAACATCTCTTTTCAAGGATGTGTTCCAGGGCTTCAGCCATCGTTTGTGTTACGCGGCGGGACAGCTCCGGAACAGGGCAGCGTCGAATGCCAGCTGCCACAGGCAGAACGTGAGGCGTCCTTGGAGGCTCTCCACCAAGATCAGCTCCTCTGCTGCATCCAGGATGTTCTCTGTGGGTGAGAGATGTCCGCTCAACCACAGGCCCTCAGCTGCTGAGTAGTGGACTAGGATGGGTCCGGCAAGGTTCAGTACGATCAAGCGGCACAATTGGCGGAGGTTGACGGGGTCTACTACTCCTCATTGCCAAAATTGTTGGTTAATTATTGTTACTTGCTCGGTCAGGGCGGCAGCTACTTGCTCTCTCCTGCTCGTGTTCATCTGGTGCAGGCCGATGATGATGTGGAGGGCGGTACTGATGCAGGGCGATCGGGCAATGCTGATGCTGAGTGATCGGGCAATGCTGATGTCTAGGGCGATGCTGATGTTGAGGGTGATGCTGATGTCGACAGGCCCCATGTTGGGCACCAAATTATAAGGTACCCCTCCTGGCTTCTTGGCCCTTATAATGATTGTGTTGTGTTGCTTGGAGTCGGCATGGTCGGATGGTGGGTGGCCATGTCTTCATCAGATCAGCATCGAAGGCTTCTTTCTTTTAAACGTTCTTTATTCTTTGAACTTAGGACACCAGGTCTGCGGCCGCGCGGGCGGCACGGCCCAACACACCGTCAGAGAGGACCAGTGGAGTCTCGTCGACCCCACTCTCTCTAAAGCTGGGCTCTCCCAGTATATATGTATGTGGCTGGTGTCCCCTCGTGACAGTCACGAGATTCGTAACGAGATTCGTCATGTGCTTTGTCACATGAGGCTCGTGACTCACTCCAAAGTGACCAGTGATAAAGGACAATAGAAATGCTTCAATTTAGAAGAAGGGCTTATCTCATTATTCCTCTCTCTGCTCGGTTGGTCAGCCGATAGCGGCGTCATGGGACCAGAGAGAGACAATGGACAGCATGTGAAATGGATTAGGTTAATATAATCAGAAAAGTAGATTTGGACAGGTACTTTATCAAGTGGTCACGAGTCCCCATGTGACACGGGGATCACCAGCCTTAACACCGTTAGAATATATTATTAATATTAATATTGTAAAATTTAATATTATTAAAATAGACATTAGTTTTGACTAAATTCCATGCCTACAAAATGTGCCATTATGGTGGTGCATTTTACAGCATAGCAGGCTCTCCAGCTTGGGAAACTCCTCAGCAATAAACCTATTGTGATGGCCCATCACAGAACCATGGTACCCTGTCACCAGACGTTGGGAAAGGGGTACATGTCATCCATATGCTAGCTTTTTACACTTCCACCTATAAATCTCTTGTATGTGGGTGCTCCTGCGGTAGTAAATCATTACTATGTCCTGTATAATACTGCAGGTCCTGTATAATACTGTCAAGATGCGTCTGGAAATAGGTAACCTTTCCATATTAATACACATGGAGTCAATCTGGCACCTCAGGCACCATGCTAATGTTGCCAACATCAAGCAGTAGGTCATTGCATATCTGTTTCCCTATTTATTTTGTGCATGTAGCTGGTAGAAGCTTTATCTGTTAACAGACTGGGAAGAAGGGACACTTTTTATAGGACTTCCTTCCTGAATGACTCGCCCACTACACCAAGCAGTGGACATTATAAACAGCAATTAGACATATATTGTTGGCTTGTTTGTGTAGCATCTCCCACCATCTTGGCTGGGATAGTCTCTCAGGCTATGGTGACTCCAGACTTCAGTTGAATCATTCCGACATAGGTGGGAGGATAATATGAAGTCCTCTTGACAGCACGGCAATGTCTTGTGGGCGAAGCAAACACAAGTGGATATTGATTTTCCTCTAATCCTCTTCTGCAACAGTTAATGAGGGCCACTGTATCTATTCCACACAGGTCTGCAGTACCATCATGCACTTGGACTTTTTAGGGTGTTCTGGCCAAGTCCAGGCTCTTCCGTAAAAATATATTCAAGGTTTTGTGATATACGTAAATGCAAGTGTCATTGGTCCATTAATAAATGTGTAGATGTGTAATTTGCTAAGTTCTCGGTGTGTATCCATAAGTACCCAATAGCACTGCACACATCTAAGTAGTACTTTATTTAAATATATCTATCTGCAACATTTTCTTAAACACGCTAATGGATTGAAGTGAACAGTTTCTGTGGTGTAGATTCCAGATTTTTAGAGTGTGTACACCAATGCCATCTGGTACAATTAGCAAATGTTCTTGCTTTTGTCTTCAGGATGTGGAGCAGCTATTGGTCTTGGTTAGATCGTAGATTGTATGATGGGGTATGCGGAAACATAATTAGGCTGGACCCAAGCCATGCAGGCACAGTATTGTATATCAAAGACAGCTGTATCAGTACCCGATACATCTGTTTTGGTCAGTCTCTGGATTAGTAAACTTCTTGACTGAATGTGTCTCAGACAGGCTGCCTGTTAAGAATTACATCTTATGTTTGTCAGCTGGTATATGTGTCATGTTGTTTGTTGGTTACATGACAAGAGCCGGGGGTAAAATCCACCAAACTTTATTTTAGATTTTCACAGTGTTGTTCCTAGGAACGGGAAGCCCCCGACTGCCGCAATCTAGGATAATTCTGGAGAAGCCGTCTGGCTAGACCACGTGATTCCATGACGTAGACTCTCCAAACTATTGTAGATTGGCTGTTGCTGTAGCTGATGATATACCTTGCAAACCTTACAAAATCTACCTTACAAACATGCCTACATACCTTACAAAAATACAAAAATGTATATAGCTACATACCTTACAAAATATGTAACGACCAAAAGCATTCTTGCTATGTTGTTAGGCATCCCGTCCGTAGGACGAGATGTCTTATAGTTTCGGCCGAGGCTTTTTTCTTATTATTTTTTTTTCTTTTTTTTTTTTTTTTTTTTTTTTCATATTTTTCTTCTTCCGCCGCCCACTCAGCTCCACAATATTGGGTCTGACAGTGACAAACATTCACGGATGACTTCATATTTGGAATAGGAC
>JAAUYG010232805.1_pt1 | contig 12326 bp, 13 predicted proteins | sample 7278091 | NCBI WGS metagenome assembly JAAUYG01 (sample SAMN14350201, study PRJNA611818) | marine sediment metagenome | isolation source: surface marine sediment (0.6m) | place: French Polynesia: Moorea | collected 2018-08
CACCCCATATAAATTGGTTTTAAATTACTTAATTGTGAATTGTGCCAATTGGCGCTTGCATGTTAGAAATAAACCGGCAACATTTTTACAGTCCCCCCCCCCCGACACTGATGACAAGGCCACCCTGCCTGTCTGAACCGCTCAATGCTCGGGCATATCACAACAAAATCACCTGTGCCGGGACATCCCTGAACCACAAGATGGTCGACCCCCATACCAACTGTCAGGTGCTCTGCCCACAAATGGACTTCGCGCAATCACCTGTTCCGTATCTGGCGCGCAGACTCATCGGTGCCTCGGAGCGCGCGAGGAGTGAGTCGGTGGGACCAATCAGAGAGCGCAGCTGCTCCACCGCGTCAGATCCCATCATCTCCAGCACCACCACCGGCCCGCTCGACACCAAACCAACCAGGTCACTGAAAACGCATTCAATTCAGAATAAAACATCAATTGAACCCAGTAGGAATGGATCACACAAATGATGAGCGGCAAGTAATTGTCTCCCGAATTGTTAGCTGAATTTTTCAGGCTATTCTAAGCAATTCTGATATCAAAACAAGGGCGCTTGTCAGCGTCGAAGCCGTGCGGTTAGTGTTTTCGGGGTGCGGGGGTTTGTCACGGACAAAGATGATGACAACAACATCACGACGACGGCAGGGTGACTCACATAGGCTGCTTCGCTTTGAGCCGCGAGGGAAAAATCTTTCGGCTGGATGATTGGATCATTCTGAATAACAGGTTATCTTCAAAAGCCTTCTCTTTGGTCTTGATACAACATTTATTCTGACATTTCCCTTTTTCTAACTTGCCTGAAGTAGTGTTTGGTTTGGTGTTCCTTGTACAAGTCTGAGGCTTCGTTTCTGGACAGCTGCGTCATGCGTAGGTTGGTGATGAGAAAGCCATTGCGCTGTATTTCAGTCAGGATGTTGCCCAGTTTGTCCATCGCATCTGGTTTTATCATGCACAGGGTTCTGGCAAGAAAGAATAGCAGTCAATTTGAGATCAAAACAATACAGATCAGCCAACACAATATTTTCAAGACATGAGCAGCACGCCGAGCTGGGACAACGACAATTAAGTCAAGGTTCAAGCAAATTTGTGATGCTTCTTGAGAAGACGGACCTCCGATGAGGGAAAAAATCATTTTCTTTTGTGTGGCGTAAGTTCAATGACCAAATTTCGTTGAAAAGGAGAAAAATTGTTCACACTGTCGTTTCAATGAAGCATTTCTGATCAACTTTAGTTTGTATTCACCGCAACCTACACGGTTTTGCCAAAATGCAATGGCAAGTTTTCTGTATCACAAAACGGCTGCACATTACCTCTCCTTTTGAGTGCCGAGTTTGGAGCGAGTGTAGTTGTCAGCGTAGTCGAGGAACTTGAGTTGTCGGTTGAAGACGTTCACTGTGTTTCCGACGAACAGATCTCCCAGTTTCACTGTGGACGAGCATCGCTTCAAGAACGGCCGTCGATTCTTTAAGTCGTACTGAAAACAACATCCGTGCAAAAATTCAGCTAGTGGCCACAGAAATTGCCGTGCAAAGTTCATTTTTGGTGACGAGTATAGATCCATCGCCGACGACACCTAGGTACACACAGAGTATGCACAAACACAACATACCAAGAAAGAACAAAGCTACATAAAAGCTTCACCCTCCCCCCAAATCCATTGCTCTGCCCTTCAGTTCAGATCTTCAATCACGAACTGTCTTCTCAGTCCCTTTTAGGAACTCGACATTGGTCACTTTGGGAACACTTTTGGTCCAAACACATCAAGCATATTTTGTGGTTTCCGTCCGAGTTTCCTGTCCTGTAAAGACAGGAATGTCGGACGGAAACCCAAACATCCGCTCCATGTGTTTTAACCATCTGCCAGTGGCCAAAGAATTCCATGTTGTCAGGAATTTCTCAACTTGCGCGGAATTCATCAAGTGCAATCAAGATCAACACAGGAACCGGACACAAGCATTATACACCACTGACCGCTTTGAAAGGTGGGGGACCAATCAGTGTCCTCTCAGCCTTTCGCATTTGTTTTACCTCGCACACGTACCATTTCTATAGTGTTGTCGGACGGGTAGTAGAAGAAGGTGTACTTGCGCAGAAGAGCCGCACTGTAGTCGTACCATTCCGTGATAAACGCGTATCTTTCGTCAAGCTGCGACTGAAAGGTCAGAAGTGAAATGACAAAACGTGCGTGTTGTAGATCTAGATCTATTTCCAGCAGCATTTCAGAACTGCCTTCTTCTTTTCCAGTCCAGACTCAAGCAGAGACAAGTGCACGCTGCTCTGCGTAAAGGCTACACCGATGCCAGTTCAGTGCATGCCATGTGCTCTTGAAAGTGTCACAGCTGCACCTGGCACAATTTTCTCTGTAGACCCAGATATTGACTAGAATCTAGTCCAGTCTGAATTTTTTTTGGGGGGGGGGGGGAGGGGGTGTCATTCCACGACATGGACAGGGTAGAATCCACAAAGCATTTTTTTTTTTCAATTCTTATGTGACTTTCCTGCACTGGATCTAAACAACAAACTGAAAGGAAGACTTATTCAAAATTACACCCCATTGTCAATTGTTCAGGACCCCAGCGATTGGTGCCACTCTAGAAGGTGCAAGTGAATTGGCCCCACTTTCTTCTGTCCCTCCAACATCAACAAGCACCTGCAACCGTGGAGGACTTTTCTGCAAAAAATTCTCAAACGGCTTTACCGAAAAATAGGGGATCAAATTGCGCTTTTTCCGCAAATAATTCCAATTACCCTGACTGAAAAATGGACCGTATTACAAGAAGTTGGCCATTGAGATCAATACAAATAAAAAACTAGTATTTTCAGTTTATTGACAAGTTTTGCAATTTTATTTGCTACCTATAGGGAACTGATCTTTTTGCCAAAACTTGTCGATACTACTGTTTCAGTGTCTCAGTGTATTTTACGGAATAAACGCAGAAGTCCCTATTTTTCGGTATTACCTTCTCAAACTTTGCAGTCCACCACAAAGTAGGGAACATCTAGACTTACCATCCTTGCACAGGGGATGGCCTAAAGTGACATAAATTTGCAAAAGAATGAAAAAATTCACGAAAAATGCAGCTCAAATTTTGCGGTTTCTGTAGCAACCGCGGACTCACTTGTTTCGCGAAGCTCGATTCGTCAGAAAAACTGTTTCCGGTTTTTGTCCGAAAACTTGAGTTCCGCAAATCATGTCTGTTCAAAGTGTTCATTTGTGGCAAGATTTCTGGGAAATTATAAGCAATAAGACTCAAGTCAAATGTCTGCACAAAGAGTATGATTATATTGTTACCTGCGGGTTGGCTTAGCGGCACAAAACAAGACAAAGCATGACAAATAACTGATGGCTGGCCGGTACTTTTGTCACGCCAGTAACCAGGACACAGGAAAAGAGACGTGAAAAAACTTTTTGGGTGGGTCGAGGTGAGAAAAGTTGTCTTTCTGCGCCTGATAGCTTGTCATTAAACACGGACAATATGATAGATGTCTAGTTCTACCTGCCTGTCACCACCACGTTAACGAGATTTCGGTCTGAGGTGGATATGTCGGTAAAATTCCGGCAGATCCAGTGTTTTGATTTAAGGAACAATGGATGACAGTGAAGTGTGGGTATGTACACCCAAAGCACCGAGGTGTTTGGGTGCACAGACCTGCACTGAGATGTCATCCATTGTTCCTTAATTAGAATAATTTTGCCGCCTTTAGTTGTCTCAGACCTTTCCCCTGACCTGCAGATTGTTGTTTTTGTTTGTTGGGTTGGAAAACAATCTGCAGGTCAGGGGAAAGGTCTGAGACAACTAAATGCGGCAAAATTATTCTAATCGCCCACATCAATTACCCCCCACCCCTTTTTTTTTTTTTTTTTTTTTACTCTTGGCTGCATCTACCAGTTAACACCAATAAATTCCACATCTATAATCCTAAATCCACTCTTGTGTTGTTCACCAAAACCACAAAGATCGGGTGTTTTCGTGCAATACTGGACCGACCGTGTTTGATGTTGCCTCCAAATCAGTCAAAAGTTATCGGGGCAAAAAGCTGGATTGAATTGGCCCCAAAGTCCAATTGTCCCTGGGGTTGTTGGAGAGGGACGTCAATGGGAAATTTCATTTGATCAAACAATTTTGTTTTTTTTGGCCTTGTTTTATGTTTGTGTGCTTTCCTGGAAGACCACTCTCGTGAATTGAAAGTGTTTTCATGTTTTGTTGCAGTGATTATGGAAAAAGGAACAGGAGAAACATCACACCGTGCAGGAAAATGATGGCATCACAATTTCAAAAGCCAGGTATGTCCCTGGTACGATGTGAACGGACTTCGTAATGTTTTATTCCAATGTCAGAGACACCACCACTTCAGTTCAGGCTGTTCTCTTGGGCATCAAATTCTCAGTTCTGTTCTGAGTCGATCTCATTGGAAAAGAAAGTTGCATGGATCAAAGTCCAGTTTGTTCTTTCTTTCTCTCGACAATGAACACAGTTCTAAAAGCCAAACTTAACATTTCTTGATCAACGACCAGTTAGTTCGGTGGGCTGTATCAAATGAAATCAGGGAAAAAACGAACTTCCAATTCGGCTCCTCGAGAAGTGCACCTCAGTGGGTTGCCTCAGTTCCTCTTTTGTGTCCTGGAGTGTATGATACAAATGTTCCCTCTGAAATCTATGCAGCAAATGACATAACTCTGGCACATTGACCTATTACTTGACAGGGTGCTTCACATGACCGCGCTGTCTTTGCCCTGAGGAATCGTACTTCTTGTGCGACGTCCCATAAGGGAGTCGCACTTTGGTTTGAGCAGGGAGGCTGGTGTATGCATGTTCCATGGTTTGGGGTTTTCCTCCATGAATGACATCGCACAGTGTACTGCTTCTTATTTGACACTTTTCTCGTGCTACCCGCAGCTGTGTCGGCGATGGCGAACACGCCTCGTCCTGAAGCGGACGGGATGGACAGCGAGGTGTTGAAGCAGCAGGACCAGCTGCTCCGCTCCGGCTCCAGCAGCTCCGAGCAGCCGCGACCCCCGCGCGTGTCCCCGCCCACCAGCAGCAAGCGTCACAACCTCAACCTCTCCCCCAACAGCACGACGCACAGCAAGGCAGCGCAGGCCAAGTACATTCCACACGAGCCCGTCAAAGGCGCAGTGAAGGCGGTGGAGCCAGCACCACAGGCAAGAAAACAACGCCAGGAAAAGCCCAATGCCAAACGCCAAGATTCCCCTGAGGTCTCGATCCAACCTCAGATGAGCATAGCTGAAGCTGTTGCACTAAAGTCAGCTTCAGTGGGCAAAAGCAGCAGAGAAACTGTCAAGTACATCAACGTTCCTTTCTACGACGCGCCAAGCCACTTGAGTGCCAAAGCCTATCAGATGATTGACAAGTATCAAAATGGACACAGTCAAAATACAACAGGTAAATGAACAAAATTGTTGTCCGGTTGGTGCGGCCCATGGGAGTCGCCCTGCCATCGTCATTGTTGTTGTCGTGAACAGACCCCATCCTCCACCCAGAGAAAAGCCGCGGGACCTCGACACGCTGATACGGTGGCCTAAAAAAGCGAAAGTACTGAACACGTGAGCAAAAATGGTCAAGCATTTTCACATTTGCAATGAAGACCGCAAACAGACATTGTAAAAACTTGCAAGTTTCACTTATTTTGGAAGACGAACTGCATATTTCGACTCCAAATCAACTTGCATTTTTTTTTCCCGACACAGCGGTGTGTATGTACACGCGAACTTCTCTTTGGTTGTAGAGGTAACAAAAGCCGTGGTGCCAAAACCACAGACCAGCGCCGTTCAACAAGAATCAACAGTGGAAGCGCAGAACGCTTCCGATTCAGGTACTGGGCATCACTGTGTGTGTGTGTGAGATAGTGGAATTAGAATTTTGTGTGTGGTTCTGTGTGTCAGTTGGGCGGGATCATTTTGTTCAAAAACACTGGTCCCTTCAGGAATCACCAAGTGAATTAATTTTGGATTTAACCCCAGTGAAATTGTTGCACAAATCTGCAAAACACAATTCATTTTGTTGAAGACGATTGACCAAAGAGTCAGTCTAGTGTCATTCAGCGTTTTGTTTGCATTTACAGACGCTGACAGCAGAAGTGTTGAGGGACAAGTCGCAACTCCAGACAACGTGTTGCAGAAAGATATTGAAAACCTCAAGGAGCAACTCCAGGTTCAAACCAAGGTCAGAGGACAATCCTGTCGAATCCATTTTCTTCCGTGAAGAACTAGACACACCTAGTTTCAGGTCAAATGATTAATAAGAGATTGGTGTTGTGATAGCTGTGCGCGTGGGCTAAAAGTGCAAGACCGCCAGCTGTAGCAAGAGGAAATTTAGGAAGACGAATGACCGAAGAAAGCCTCAAACCGGAGACGGAGCAAATACCTGAATGGTTGAATGAAGTCACAAGGACTTTGGAGTTCAACCCATTTTTCTTGTAATGATAATTCGCAGGTGAATGAGGATCTGAAGAAACTGCTGGTCGCGTCGATGGGAGACGATCTGCACTACAGGGTGGAGTGCCTCGTCAGGTATTGGGGGTTTCTGTTTGTCTTTGCACCGTGCTGCCTGCTCTGCAGCTGGAGAATATTCGTGGCCTGGGTATGGGGGCGCATTTGTTTGGGATTAGGACAAAGGCATTTTCAGACCAACACACGTGCAATGATTTCCAGTGTTTTGAAATTCAAGAAGCAGTGTCTACACATGTGTGTTAAAATGGAAAGATGCCTGTCAATGGGAGATTTTGCACCAAACATGCTGGATGCAGCGTTTTTGCTCAGTGTGGAACCAAAGATGTTGTGCCAAAGTAGCGACGTCATTGCTTGGTTGTTCGTTTTCAGAGGGACATGAAGTTACTGATATCTCCAATCACCCCCTTTACCACAATTCCAATTTTATCATTTTCTGCTCTGTAATTACAGAACTAACGCGCAACTGGCCGCTGACTTGAGCCAATACTGCAGCAAGATTTCACAAGATGGTGAGAACATGGACCAGCTCGGAATCCAGGCTGACATCTGGAGGTCAAAATATCACGCCAGCAGGTATGCGAAATCTTGTCAAGTGCTGTGCCCAGGGCTTCCAATACGGGATAACCAGAGTTGGAAATGTTGAAATTGCGATGGTCTACGCCATGCACATTCTGGGCCTCGTTCACACAGGACGCAGAAAACCTAGCAACTAACTAATGCAAAAGAACACACAGTAGTGAATGGGTGGGAGTGCTCACATAGCTTGCAAACAACATCAAAGGCTTTGCTTACAAACAAGCGTACTGTTTGCGCGTCCTGTGTGAATGGGGCCCTGGGGTTCCCTGGTGTTGGTTATTGAGCACGATTCTGTGTTGTGCAGAGCTAAATGCGAAGAAACCCGCGTCCTGTGTTGTAGAGTGCAGGTGGAGGAGCTGCTCGCACTGAAGGCGTCCCTGTCGCAGCTGTACGAGAACTCCTGCACAGCGCTGGAGGAACTGCTGCGCGAGAGATACCAGCTCCGAGATGCGCTCTTCAGCACTTACAGGTAACGTAGACTGGTCCGTCTTTCTTCCGCGGAAAAGAACTGGTCATTGGTCGCAGTCTGTGTGAAGCAGCCCTGGGCAAAAGAAAATCTTGCACTCAAACTGAAAAACAACCGTATGCAGCGCACAAATCTGTGAACATCTAAGACGAGTTCGCACTGATTTGACGAAGTTATTGCCATTGCAGAACCCTACAGCAGTTGTGTATCTCATTCGAGCAATGTAACATTACAACACTAAAGTGCCCATACTTACGTACGTAACTGTCTGTTGCAGAACGCTGCAGCAGCTGTGCGACGCGTTCGAGCCGCTGCCGCCGACGAACCGACCCGCGAGCTACGCGCCGAAGAGCGTGACGGACATTGCCGAGCGCAACTACACGCTGTCGGACAACATCAAGTTCCGCCTGCTGGGCGCCATCAAACTGTACCCGGCGCTCTACAACATCCCCACGCCCAACGTCATGACGCCGGCGGAGGAACTGGCGTTGCAGGTCAGGGCAGCTTGCAGCATTTCTTTCGCAAACGTTTCTTTCGCTACGTTCAAGCCTCATCCACACTGGGAAGCAACGCGCGACGCAGAAGAAATTTATTTATCCCATTTTATTGCTTGTTGCCTGTGTACAGGACTATTGTTACAACAGGATTTGCGCATCCTAATTTGCTTTGCTTCTTGCGTCGCATCCAGTGTGGATGAGGCCTCAGTTGCCTGGCTGTCACATTTGACGCCCAGTTCCCACACAAAAGCGCATCCCCAATTTTGATGCTCTAATTTTGGCTAAAAAGAAAGTGCGCGTTCACGTGGGTGATCAGGATACTGAAATGAAATCTATTTTTAGGCTTTGGCGGAGAAGCCCGAAGTGTCAATGGTCGAAAACGAGGCTGGCTTCGTGAGTGTTCCGCTGCTGTCGGTGAACAGCCAACAAGACGCCAAGTTCACGCGGTTCCACCCGCACCCGTACACCAAATACGACAACGTCACGTTCGACTGCTGTGCCACGTGCACAGGCGATATCTATACAGTGTAGACAAGGTACAGTGTAATTCAACCGCCAGGGGAACGTAGAGGTACACACAGAGCTGTTCATGACTTGTGCGTATGTTGTTATCTGTTTGTTGTGTTTGGTCAGTCCGGGTCACATAACGGAAACACTGAGAGATGTTCAGTTCCAGATTAGTACGTTCAAAGAGCAAACATATTGTTTTGAAAGACATAATCTTGCAAAGCAAAATGCGTTGCAGATAAACGTTTGTCTTTTCGAGCTGGTAAAAACCCACTTTTCGTTTCCTTTGATGTAAAACGTGTTAGTTTTTGTTAGACCGAGCGCGACGAAGTCGGGACGACTTTTTTGAGCCGTGTGTGTGTCGTCGTTGTGGACCCCCCCAGGGGGTACCCCTAGCTGGACCCTGGGGGGAGGTCAGCCCAGAGAGGGGGGTCCAGCATGACATTGTCACGTGGTGGGCGCTCGTCCTTAACGCTGACGAAGCGTACTTGTTCCGCAAGGTTCCTGGTTTGACCAATGTGATGCCTTATCTGTTTGAATGTGTTCGGCTACTCTGGTTCCATTGGCCTGATGCTTGTATGGTCACAAAAGAAACGCTACCCGCAAGCTGTACAGGTAGACAACTGCTGCGTCAAAGCATATTCACGTTCACATACCGGTATCTCCACTCCTATTTATTGCAAGTTTCAAATGTTCCGCACAAACGTTTGTCTTTGGTGCTACTTGTTGCGTCTGGTATCTTTGTTTCTATTGTTTGCCTTCACAGTCGACTGTTTCTTGCTTCCACTTGCACAAAGGTTGCTTTGCAAACAGACGTGATTCTATTTCGTGGTTGAGAAGAGAAATTTATAGGCAAATCAAAACGATGTTTCTGTGAATTAGTCTTGACATCTCTGATGAAACACTGTCCTTGTCTGGTGGTGGTGTGTATCCATGTATTGAAGATATCCTGCAGCAACATGACTTCCTTGTAGTTTTACGGACGCAATTTATTTTCAGAAAATAAAATGGAAAATGGACAGATTGAAAGCTTTTTCAAAGTGCAGTTGCTTCGGGAAAACTGAACACAGTAAGTTTTCTCTGTTGAAGGACACCTCTGGCTTGTGTTGGGAGTGACAGAAGCACGGTCGCCAAACAGTAACTTTGGTTTCAATTCGTACTTTTCTCCGCCCGAGCGTTTGAGCGTTCGGTATGCTTGAGTTGTGGGAGTTAGTCACAATGATTTGGCCCTTTTCTCTCATCAGTCACAAAAAGCAGCAGCATCCAAATCCTCAGCAGCTTTCCGCACAAACGTGTTTTCCATTTCCCTGTCTCAACAACAGCCCGTTACACTGCCCGCTGTGCCAGGCCAAACAGTTCTTTTCCCACTGGATGCGCAAATTCAGCTTGTATGTCTACGCGTTTGCGCAAGCAAGCAACCCCACTGTCTGTTGGCTAAATCCCAGACGTAGCTTTTTGCATGTGCTAACCCACAGAAGCAGCATCACACGACGTCGTCCCCGTCACGTGATTGGCCATCACTTGATTGTGTGATTGCCTCTTTGGGGGGGGGGGAGGGTTGTCCTCTTTGATGCCTGCAGTGTCTTGACTTAAGTAATGTTTATGGTGTCCAATACACATATCTTGCGGTCCAGCGCTGCGCTGCACTCAGCTGCCCGCTCCGTCTGGATCCTTGTGATGGAAAAGGCCGCTGAACGCTTCCTGAAGGGCGCGGAAACACGCGCTCTCCACACGGAACCCGCCTCCGATCTCTGAGTCGTGCGCTTTCCTGCAAATGACAACAAGTATACGCTGACTCAGCGTACAGGCCGAGCGCCCCCATCATGTGACAACGTAACACCCATCATGTGATCTGGGCTGGACCCCCCCCCCCGGGTCCCCCACAGCTTACAGCTGCGCTCGTCCTGAAGTTTCTTGATGAACCCTGGTGCAACCAAAAGTGCACTGTGTCATCGTTTCTCAAAAGAGGAGTGATTCTTTGGACCACCTATCAGTTTTGCACACTCGCACACAATGCACACCAAATTTTTCAGAGGAAAAAGCTGAGGCCATTTTCTTGAAGCTTTGCGAAGGGTTTGTGAACACTCGCACATTTTGTGAAGGCTCCAGATCACACGCAAAAATGGCACTCGCTGATTTACAAACCCACTCGCAAATTGTTCAAGAATCTGTCCCTGGTTTACTTTCCACAGACACACAACAAAACTCGCATCCACATAACGCACACCTTTTACACAGAAAAGAGGTGAAAAAAGCCGCGTTTACGTGGATGAATTACAGTACGAGCCTTGTCGTTCAGAAGACTTCTGTCTGACACGTACAAGCGAGTGCAGTGAACAGACGTACCTGACGTGATCGACGTAACCCTGCTCCTCCAGCTCCTCATACGCTGGCGTGTCAGGCCCGCAGAGACAGATCTCCAGGGGCGTGTACGTGAACTGGACGCCCACTTCCGCCTTGGGCACTTCCATGAACATTTGTCGCTGACCCACAGTAATTCCTGCAAAAACACGGGCGCTTGTAAGCGTCGAGGCCACGCATAACCATGCGGGTGAGGTGCAATGGCAATGACTATGATGGCAGCAGCCAGACTGCTCTCCGTTACGAAAGCGAACACGAGAGGCTGTATGCAAACGCCAGTGTGGCGAGGGACTGACATCAAGGGAGTTTCAGCAGGAGTGATGACAAAGGTGTTCTGGTTGAAACGCCTGACGAATCCCCAGGTAATTCGCGCCTATTTCTCTCCTAACCCCTCACTCGCGCTTGCGTTATCTTTGGCAGCAAAATCGTGCGTACACATCTGCTCAGGCATTGCATGTGAGCGATAGAAGTATATCCCCTTGTTTTCACCAAACGCGATTTTTGGAGATAAAATTTGCCGCAGGTGAGAACAGAGGGCATTCGAGGATCAAATGGATTTTACCTGAGGAGAACTGGGTGTGCCTCTGCCGGGGTATGGATGTTGCTGCTGCTTCTGACTGTTGTTGCTGTTGCTGCTGCAATTCTCTCTTGTGACTAGCGACAATCTGGTCTGCCGGACCCTCGGAGAACATGAGTTTGTCGATGAGCGCCTGGCTGTTTCTAATCCGGTCTTTCTTCTCCTGAAATATGCACCAATCAATTGATCAATTGGAATGCTAAGCAGTATCAACTTGAAAAGAGCAGATCAGCTGCCAAAGCCAGAAGGGGGCGGGGTCCGGCTTTCAAAGTGTCCTTCGCGCACCTCGTCTTTCTTATGAAACATTCCATCAAATCAATGCCGAGCTCACGAAGATAACGAGGGGCCAGTTCTGTGCAGAAGATCTGAACGAGAGAAAGGAGGAACGATTTTATACCGAGGTGCGGGGCATCAGGGTACTTGGTACTCCCAGCTACGGAAGCTTTGTACGCATCAGCTTATTCGTGTGAGTTGCTGAGCAGCTCAAGTTGTGAAACAGACAAATCAGCTGCCCAAGACAGGAGAGGGGGAGGGGTGTTCCGAGTTTCAAAGTGTGCCCTTGTCTTTCTTCTGCTTTTTCCACAGCACAAAGGGCCTGCCACGACACTTACGCATTTTTTTTTCTGGTGGAACTAAAACTTCAGTTAAATTTGGAGAAACGCAGTTTTTGTGCCACACAATTGACACATGTCAGCTCACTGGAGAGCAAGAACCAATCACAGGCTGTCAAGCGCCACTTGAGAAAAAACAAACGTCTAAAAAAAACAACGGGATTATCAAAACTAGAAGCAGTGCTGGGGCAACTGCGGTGCGAAGTCCACCAACCTTTGTCTCTTATTTCCACATTGGAACAAAATG
>JAAUYG010071453.1_pt1 | contig 12324 bp, 15 predicted proteins | sample 7278091 | NCBI WGS metagenome assembly JAAUYG01 (sample SAMN14350201, study PRJNA611818) | marine sediment metagenome | isolation source: surface marine sediment (0.6m) | place: French Polynesia: Moorea | collected 2018-08
CTAATAATAATAATAATAATACTATTACTACTACGGCTACTGCTGCTGCTACTACTACTACTACTACAACTACTACTACTACTACTACTACTACTACTACTACTACTACTACTACTACTCCTGCTGCTGCTGCTGCTGCTAGTTACTATGGATCAGACGATTGCAAAATGTTGGCGATATTCATTTCGACTTAAGCGGTCAACCACTGCATTATGGTGATATGGGGAGGATTTGGCGACAGTCACAAGCAGGTATGAGCACTCTTATCTTCTAGACTTCCTTGATGCATTATCATGCAAAACTGTTTTCTCCTTTGGACTATCTCATCGATGATTAGGTCATCCTGCATTGTCTTGGTTAAAGTTTTCTCTGTATGTTTGTATATGGTCTCATTTATCACACCAATTTACTGTGTGTTTTGTCACAGTGGGGTTAGAGCGAGTTATATAGCTAAGTAAGAGATACCTCACATTTTACGCGTATTGGGGTTCAAGGTAGGCCTAGATTCTCACGGGAATAGAGATTGAAGTTTATTCTGAATGCACGAAAATTAATTAAATCTATATCATGCACAAAACAATGTAAATAAATAAAATAAAAAAAAATATAGCTGTCGGTAAACTTCAGTTCCGATAGCATTCTGTAATGCTTCATTTATTTGAAATGACAAGTTTGTTTTCTTTGTTTCTCTCTTTAGCTTTTATTTATTTATTGATTTATATTAATTCATTATTCAATTAGGATATATAAGGACAGAAATTTACCATTTTATTGATTTGAATGTAGTTATATTCTGTACTTCGTGTTGTAATTGAATGTTTGTTCTAAATCTTCAGAAAATGGAGGAAATAAAGTATATTCATTCATTCATAAAAAAGGCGTTTAAATTCGCGCTCATCCAACAGCTTGTATTGACCGTTTAAGTTGTGCAGCTGAAGTCTTTTAGATTATGCTTTCTGTATCGATCCTTGTACACAGACCGGAATTCAAACTTCTCAACTTTTCATTTCGTAACTATAAATGAATACAATCAAATATGAACTAAAGAGCCCGGAATAGGGATTTTGGGACATCTGGGTAACATGACTGTCTCTGTGACTTTTGATCTAGTAAGATCAACTAAGAATTTGGGATATTGGAATCAAGTTCAAACTGAACAATTCGCTCCAATATATAACAAACATAAATCTTTGAATGTTACCCGTATGATCCTTTGCCCAGCCCATAATATTCATTTATGTTCTAATTCCATGTTTTCTAGGTGGGAGACCTTGTTTGAAAAAATATATCTAACTAGTGACAAAAAAATGGAATCCATGAAATTTAACGAGTAGTGGTACGACCATGGATAAGCTTAGTGATATAACCGCCGATAATAGCCTCAGTTTTTGCTGGACGAGTTGCCTTTGAGTGACAAGTTTTATAACCGCGCATTCCGTAACACTGCTGTCATCTACATCAAGGAAGATGAGGACTTTGTGAAAAACACAATTATGCCATAACTAGAAACGATGAAAGTGAATTGCGATATTAAATTGCATACAAGAGTTTGCTGACATACTCTATGGATTACTTGACACACTAATACAGATTTTAAGAAATCCAACACACAGTAGTGCCTCTCCCACAGCTTCAGTTGACAATACCGACGCTCGAGAAAGTTCGGAAAAGGAAGAAGACACGATATCCCTCGAAGAAATTTATTTACATGATAGTGATGACTCAGACCTGAGTGACCGCACAGACTCAGCACAGGACACATGCTTACCTGTCCGCCTGCAATATTATTCCCAAGAACAATTTGTAAACCCTCAACAGGTATTCTGTCCACAATACCGACTGTCACATCACTAGTCATAAATTTAGACTTCAGACACGCTTTATGTAATTGCAATGATTGATACTCTGTATCTCCAATATACTCAGCCAACACACACTTGTCTAGATCTGTGTCAACATGTTGACAGTGATAATACACTGTTTAACATAACAGTTTGTGCTGCACCCGTGTCTCTCAGTACAACCACTGGTTTCTCAGTTTTTGTCAACTCTACAGGTGACACACTGCCTTCAGAGACAAAACTCTCAAACACACCACATTGAAACCTCTTCAATGGTTTAGGCACTACATGTGTTTCTACTGGCAAGAACACTGGCTTTTCAATAGCCATTTCACTCTTTTTAGAGTTTATCAACCCCACAGGAGTTTTCTGAGTCTGTGACTCTTTCTCTTTTTTCAGCAACTAACAATCTGGCATTAAGTGACCAGATTTCTTGCAATGATAACACACCGGTCCTATAAGGTTTCTTATTATTGTTTAACAGTAACACATTGCCTAACTCAGCTCCGTTACGAGATATAAGCTTTCAAAATCTGACCTTAAAATCTGACATTAACCTTTCAAGGTCACTGAGGTCAAATGTAATCGTATCAAAAAACTCCCCATATTTGCTCTCCTATTTATCTTTAATAGTAACATATGGCCTAACGCTGCTCCATTACGAGATATAAGGCTTCGAAATCTAAGTGACCTGGACTTTGACCTTTCAAGGTCACTCAATATCAAATGTGATGGTGTCATTTGACTCTCCATATATGGTTTCTTATTGATACATTTAGTAATTCTCACCTTTCAGTTTCTCGATAGGGTAAAATGGTGAATTTGAACTTTTAGGAAAAAAATCGTTTCAAATAGTTAACTCAAAATTTCAAAAATCCAAAACAGTACTTTTTTATCACTACTGAGAACAAAAATCGGAAAAAGTTTGAAACGATTCAAAAGTGATTTGAGGGAGATTAGCTAAAGTTTTGCTTCCTATGGTCTCATGTTAACGAAATTGAAAAAAAAATCGTGACAAATTGGAAAATGCATTTTTTTTTAATTTCCAAAAACTTCTGGGGGTATGGCCCAGGGCAAGCAACAACTGAAAGAAATCTGACCAATAGATTATCTGAGATAATTGCGACCCGGACAAGGGACAAAGTCCCATGTTATAAGCTATGCTGACACAGTCAACCAGAGCTAACAAATAGCAAAAGGAAAAAAATGAAAAGAGAAGAACAAAAGTAAAAACAATAGTGTGGAGATATGGTGTGTGGGTAGCTTTCCATGCAGCATGTTGTGAGAAACCTGAGTTACAGACGATGGAAGGAAGACGGACGGATCATGCGGATGGACCACAGACGACGGACGCTTGCGCTACGACAGTAGCTATGTCTTGGGCGTACTAACATCTGGAAGCCACTGGTAAAAAAATCAACGAAAAAATTCTTGGCAATGGTTTCTGGGAAACTTTGAACAACGTACATGTATATATTCGCACGGGCGACGAACGAAACCCCTTCTCACTAGTTCAACCAATATACAATTTAAGGTACAAGCAAGAACAAATTACCAACTTACAATGCGTTTATTGAAATAAGCCACTGAGTATAAAACAGTCAGAATCTGTAATAATTATTATAATTAGTTTCAGGATGCACTAACTGAGCGCTCGCTACAAATAATAAAGTGCTGAAATATTAATCAGCAGCTGTTACAGTAGTATCGTACCGGAAACCTTTCAGTCCCTGATTAGCTCCGCTTTCTACTTCTTTAATAAATAATATCTTGCTATTCGTACCGGATATTCAGCGGGGAACAAATTGCCGTATCCCCACTAATTGCCATCTGGACGTGGGGCAAGCAAAATAGGTAGTTTAGTTAGTTGGCAATAAGCCATCCGTAAATGAAAATGTGTACTTCAAGGCGTCGCCCTGTAAATAGTGCAGCTTGTTAAGCAATAGTCTGACCCGTTCGGCATATTGCGAACCACATTTCTTGGAAATGTCCTTCAGGGCCGGCTGTAAGAATGATATAACTGTATCCAGATCATTTATAACACTATTGAACCTGGTGTAGTGTACGTCGTCGAGTGACATGGGGTTTACTAAGCACTGGGCGGCCGTAGGCCACACAGTCACACGGCTGGACTGAATATAGTATGGTAGTAGCATATCCTGCCAGTGACATCCAGCCGTGGTCATTTCAGACTGGATCTTACAACTTTCCACCATAAGAGTAGCGTGTTGTTTGAATCCTCGTATCTTTGGTCCGCAAATCTCCTGTAGCAGGTTCCAGCATTCTGTAAACTGCTCTAGTCTATTACACTGAGTCCCGTGGCTCAAGGGTCCAGCTATCTGATGTGCAAACTGTATGATATTGAACTTGCTCGTCTCTGAGTTATCATCTGAAGACAGCACACATGCTAGGTAAGCGGCATATGCATTTTCGGTGGTACATAGTTCTTCCCCAGAGAGGCTGTGCAAAATATGCAACACATATTTACCGAATACGGTATTTAGGGCTGTCCCAGGCGCTGTGCTCTCCAATAGTCTGGAAATACTGATACGGTGCTTAGGGTGGACTGATACGGTGCCCAGTGGACCACCTATTCCCTTTGTCGGGATAAGTGGCCTACTCACCACCATGTCAGAGCTGATGTTGTATTCACAAATGTTTAATTTTATTCCTGCAGATCGCAATATATGATCAAACCATTCTTGGGTAAAAAAGAGGTAATTCTGCACAAAATCAGCAGTCACGGTCCCACAGTTCTCTGCTATAACATCTTTAATACAGGTGGAGATAACAGATGTTGGAAGACAATACAACACAGGGACTGCCGTCTCTAACCAGATAGGCTTGATATCCAGGGTATAAAAATATGCGTTTTTGTATCTTGTCATCACATCATCCAGAATCCCCACGCCACGGCAACGATCCGCTATATGAAAGTACAACATTGCCAACAAGCGCGTGGCATAAAGACATTGGAGAGAACGCACCAAATTCTCATCGCGCCGTTGATGGTGGCAGATAAACTGAAAATCTATTTGTAAGGACAGCCCTAAACTGGCCCCATCAAGACTGGTTGCACAGTAACCGGGAATGCCACTTTCATCCAAGCAAGTTCGACTTCTGTCATGAATATGACACACATGGTTAAGAGAATCCAGGGCATCTCCCAGAGCCTGCCGAATGTTGACTCTGTCTGTTAAATTCGGATTATTTTTAGATTTTTTGTGGCTGGCATATGTAGACCAAGGATAACCATAGTTTGCCAGCTGCTTTAAATCACCCTGACAGTGACTAGTAGTCTCATATAAAAATGTCCAGTCTCCACAGTCTATGGTAGCATTGTGAACTGTACTGGAGCTCTGACTGTTATCAACCTTTCTGCTGTGGAATCTTGTGTAAGGCGTGCTGTGGATGTAGGCACTTTGTGATACCCTAAATATGAAGAGTAAAACAAATAGAGTACGCCCGAGTATCACAGTCATGGTTCCTGTGGTTCTTATTGCATGCAATGCAATAAGACATGACACACTGCACGTTGTGTTCAGTTTCGGCAAATAGGTGATAAAATATGTCCGTTCCAGCGCAGCAGGAAGATAAAATACAGTCCTTATCGTAGTGAAACTGTAAGATCCGCGGCCTCCACTAAACACGGTCCAGTGATATCCGCACACAGTTTCAGATCTCAACTTGTATAAGTTTATGTGAGTGCTGTTTCTTGACACTGACGTACTTTCTCCTAACCTTGTGACAGCCTGTGTCATCTGTTTCAGCACTGGACTGGGAAGGATTTTCAATAACGCCGTAATATATGGATTAGAGTAAATCTACCGGACCTTCGAGATAACACCCTATGACTAGTTGTGGATGGTTTCAAAGCTATTCCAGGATCTCGATATACCGCGCAAGGTGCAGAATGTCCACCATATGCATATCAACACGACTATGGTTAACGTCGAACGGAGACTCTCCAAAAGGCAAATTACCTATCTCATTGCAGGCTGAATGAAAATTTTGTTCATCTGTGATCAACTGAATGAAAGTGCCCCACAGAGGGCGCCAACTAATGAATGCAGTAAATATCTTCCTCTCTATGACATCTCCACGCTCGGTCAACATGCCGTTCTCAAGTTAAAGAAATAAGAAGAAAGTCTTGCCTCGGCACAAAAGAAGCGACTCTTAATCATACCGTTCCCTTTTGTAGAAAACAAAACTAGCCCGAGTTAAAACTTGTCTCTGCTACATGTACATGTGTCAACCCAATGCATTGTATTGCATTTTAAAAACCCTCTGCCAGTTGTCTGTAACAGTTGATAATAAACCTAAAGTAATAAAACTGCCATAGATAAAAAACTTTGCCTTTCTATACAGTAGGGCGTGCTTCACTGACTGCAAATAGTTGCCTACACATGTACATCTGACATGTAGTCGCCCATGCATGTTGTGATGATGCAAAGAATAAAGTAGCGGCGCAGACTGCTATGGTATCTATTTTAAACTGCATGAACTGTAACGCCTTTATTAGCGTTACAGTTAGGCAGATCGCCAAAAAAAAACAATAGGAAAACACTTTTTGTGGGTGTGCACAACGAGCTCTGGTGGCCAGAATGCCTATGGTAGACTTGTGCGCAATCGACATTACTTTTCTCCGTTGCTTTTCTGGCACTATCAGCTGACACTGCGTGGGTCCATTGTACCGTTGGTATACCCTATACAGTAGGTCTTCCTTTATAGTGTATTGTGAAGCTGCGGTCGTCGTGCATCTGGGTGGCTGGTTTTCTTTGGCCCGCTTCCAACACGTCATCAGTTAGTAGTCTTGCTGTTCCTCGGCTAACCAATTGGTAGTTGTAAGACTCTTGTCGATACAGCATAATACAGATAATGTTTTCATAAGTCTGGCCTCTTTTACAGTCTGTGCCCTAGTGACAACCACCTGACCGACCTCGTCATCATATGACGTCACATCCGTCACATCCAGCACTTCCGTTTCTGGTGCGTCCAACTCATCCGTTTCTCTGTTAGAATTCGCTCACTCACTTCCGTACAGCTGTAGATATGCAGTATTCTTCTTTCCATATCGGGTCCGGATCTTGTGGGCTCCTGACATCCTGTATGCCTCTATTATCAGGTCATAAATAGGCCGCTCCATACACATGGCCTCCACGTCCCCTGTATAGTATGGCGTGTCCACGTGAATCGCTGCTGTGGGAAAACGTCTTACAGTGCCATCTATTAAAACTGCCATGTGTTCCTTGCCTGTTAAGTTACAGTCGTTAACCAGCCATCGTTTAACCACTGTACTGCTGCATCCTGTATCTCTCAGTACAGAGACGTTCTTTTCAAAGACGCGACCTCTACATACTGGCATCCCTGCTTGACGTACCTTTGCTTGACCCAGGCAAAGTTGTAGCACTGGAAGTTGCTTCCACGTGCTAGTTTGACTTCTGGTATGCGGAATTAACGGCTTGCCGTTAATGGGCTTTAGGGCAAGAAGGCCAGATTGCGCGCAGATCCAGACAGACCCCCCACGTGGTGACCGCAAACCACTGACCAGCAGTACCACTGGGACCCAATACCAAGACAGGGCAGTCTGCGTGCCACCTTCGAGGGAGACGGTTCCTCTCTCAGGATTAGAAGTTTATGAAATTTTGGAGTATTGATAGTCATGGGTGACGAAGCTAACTGGTTTGACACTTGGACTGAGGCTGTGGCCTCAACCGTAAAAAGGTCCACGCGTTAAAAAAGGCGGATTTGACTGAAAAAGACACGCTTATTCTAATGCGAGATGAAGACATCAATCGGCGGGTTGGACAGACTGAGATACCTCTCGGACAGGGCAGAGTGCTGTCTGTCGCTGTCCAGAAGCTGGAAAACCCACAGCCAGAGCCTGGCGAAGAACAGGATACGGCAGCAGTGGCCGTTGACGCCGAAAACAGTGACAGAAGGCAGACAACCGGGGGGCTGAAACTCTGACGATCCAGGATGTCTGCCAGCCGACCGAGGCACTGCATATTGCAGGTGAGACATTTGACAATATCTTTAACGGTCTGCCCCAGAGAAACCTGTATCCCGGTAGCTCCCAGCCCCGCCCCCCGCCATCATCTTCAGCCTCCATTACTGCCGCGGACCCACGGACCACGCTGACCATGGGCGCTCTGAACAAAAACGCCGTCCACATAACGCCTTTTCTGTCAGAAAGAGCCAAGCTGCGCCGGAAGCAAAAACAGAATCTATTGATGGCAAACCTCAATGGCGCTGAACACAGTCTTGTCGTCCAGACCAATGATAGCCATCCCTACCACGGAATATCGCTCGATGAGTGGGGGGCGGCCAATATGCGGCTGCTCGCCCATCTGCTGACGTCGGGAGACCTCGCCCAAGCAGATGTGGAGTATTACCTCGCATATACGGCAATAATCCAAGACTTTTACGCCAAGTACGAGTGGAACAGTATCTTGGATTTCGATTTTCACAACAGAGAACAGCAAGCTGTCCATAACTTCCCCTGGCGGACCATCAACCCATTGATGGAGCTGCAACTGTTGGTCCCAGGCAACCAACCCCCTACCTTCAGCCAGCGCCCAGGGAAGTCCCGGCCCCAGCCCCTATCAACCGACCTCCTGGGAACGGCAGATTGCCGCTAGTGGCTGGGAACCTGCGCGTGTCACGTCGGCACCGACTGGCGCTACAGGCACGCCCCGCTTCCCCCGCTCGCCACCCGTAACGCAGGCCTAGGCGACCAGGCAAAAAACGGCCAATATATCCCAAAACGCCCCGGACACCCCTGGTGAACACTGCGGGCTCCCTCTGGTTGGACGCCTGGGAGGAAAAACTAGACTGCCGTCGGGTGCGGTTTCTGTGTTCTGGGACGAACTTCGACGCTCCTAGTGATAGTGTAGCTGCCGTCCTCTGCCAAGATTCCAATGCAACATGGCTGCGTTTCTGGCATATATATCTGGCACGTAGGTAGTGTGCGACCTTGACCAGCATTCTTTGGCTGCAATGGCTTTACTGTGCAGTCCTCCGCCTTGTGCCCTTCCGCCCCACATGTGTAGCATTGCCCCCGGAACAGTAAATTCTGAAACTTTTTAACATTTCTTTTCATGACATTCCTGGCACCTTTCAAAGTCCCACCATGCACTTGCAAATACTGATTTGCTATCTCTGTCTGTTGCGCTGTAGCTGGCGCTCTCTATGACAAACATGGCTAGAGTTTTGTCACAAGTCCTTAGCAGGTGCTCCTTTAGTAGCAAATCTCTGAAACCTTCGTATGTCTCTTCTACTTTGGCAAACTGCATGCCAATCGTGTGATTTAGCAAATCGCTCAAATCAGGAGAGGTGGGCATCCAGGTTCCCCTTTTCTGTAAAAGCTGGCAGCTTGGGAGAAACCTTGGGAGATTTCCTTCCATTTCCAACCCCTCTTTCCAAATCTAATCTCCTGTTCTCCAAATCAACCTCCTACCTGTTTCTGCTTGTATCTCTAACAACTGCGTTCCCATTCTGCTGCCCCCTCTTCCCGCTCCTCTGCTTGCCTAAAAGCCAGCCTTTCTAAAGTCTTCCCGTTCCTCTGCTCTTCGCTCTTTTTTTCCTCCATTTGCTGTTTCCTCGGTGCCTCTTTCTCCACCCTCTCTGGTGCCCGCCTTTGCTCTTGCTCTGCCCTCTCGGCTGCCCTCTGTTACTCTTTCTCTGTCTTCTGTTCTGCTCTCGGCTGCTTCCCGTTCCGCAGCCTTCTCTCTCTCTCAGCAGCTTCCCGTACTGCAGCTTTCTCTGCCGGTTCTCTCTCGGCAGCTTTCTCGGCAGCCTCCCACTCCTCTTTCACGAACGTCTGCAGGGCGTCTCCCTCATACCCCAACTGCTGTCCCAACTCAATCAGCTGTTCCAGTATCTTGGGGCGTGTGTGTGAAATGTGTTCGGTGAGTAAAAAAATGTGCTTCAAATTGAACTCTCTCCTCAGAATGAAATAACGAAACTAAAGCAAGCTAGTGTGACTTGGAGATAGCTAACGGATGGCCTTTACTTACCGACCATCAACAATTTGGAAAAATGTGATTCCACATTCAGTGGCTATTGGGTCCAGAGCACGGGCCGGCTTCTGAAAACTCAAACAAAAATACTACAAGACATGTGGTATCACCTGTAGCACCTTGGGGCAAAAAATTAAACATGGAACAAGATCTGGTGCATTACTATTGCCCTGGCCATCGGAACAATTTTATGATAAAAATTGACCTTCAACCCGTGGCAAAGATACAGATTTAACCATTTACTACACAGCAATCCCACAGCAAATCCCGTGGACGAGCCCCAAGAATGTCACGGGTTTGTTAAATCTGCTGTGGGATGACAGGACACATTTTAAATTTGGCTCATAGTCTGTTCTTTATTACACAAAACTCACGTCCACCGTCCCTCACGTTCCACCGTCGTGAAGACTTCTCATCTGGACCACCGTCCGGCTTCCACGTGACGTCACGTGCCCAGCCACGCTTCTGCGCATGCAACTCTACGTCTTGCACGTGTCCTCCATGACACGTTCCGTAGCTAGCCCTTCAGGCTTTCCACGAGGTCTTCTGACCAATGTCCGACGGCCTGGCTCCCAGTTCTCGCTCCCTGCGTCATGGCTGTACCCTTCGAGGCTTCTGCTCACTCAAACGTCGCCCGTGTCATCTGACCGCCTTGCTGTGTGGGTTGTATCTTCTTGTCTTATGCCATCCACTTCAAGACATTATATAAGAACGGTGTGTATACGCAGTCACAGTGTATATATGTGCTGTAATGAGGCTACATACTACAAACTTGGGGCTCAAAATAAATAATTTCGCTACAGATATTTGCTTGAGAAGAGTGGATACCCGTGCAGATCATACATCCTGATCCCCTGTCTTAATCCACCAACAAACGCCGAGAGAAGGTACAACATGGGCCACTAAAAAACCAGGAGTTAGATCGAATAACTGTCTTGTCTGTGGAAAAGAAGATTTCCCGTTATTGCAGTTGGACTGAAATTGAAATTGACAACCACCCTTTCGGTTATAATCGCTAATGGACCCTTACGGTTATAATCGCTAATGGAGTGGCGGTTCATCCCTGGTTGGGGACGATCCAGAACCACAATTTCAGGTTGGTAACAACCATATTGTCGCCAAAAAATAAAAAAATAAATAAATAGACACACCAAATATCAAATCCAAGATGACATCGTGCCCTGAGGCGATACACAGGGAAGAATTTTAAGACTCGTCAAATGCTTGCCTAAAGAATGCGTTTTGAGTAACTTTTTAAACGTTTCTAGTGTTTTAGCACATCTTATGTGAGCAGGTAATCCATTCCAGAGGGCTGGTGCGGCTGCACTAAAAGCCCTATCACCATACTTCACACTTCTGGTACGAGGCATTTCCAGAGTATGGGGCACACTGAGACTGCAACATTCTGACGGGTTTGGCCAAGTGTAACATGTCTCTGATGTAGGAAGGAGCTTTCCCATGTAAGGCCTTTAATGTGAGTAGCAGGATCTAGAATTTCACATGGTACTCCACAGGAAGCCAATGTAACTGCAGAGGAACTGGGGTGATGTGCTGGTGACGGGCAGAACGAGCCAAAAGGTGTGCTGCAGCATTCTGGACACGCTGTAGTTTGACCAGTGTTCCATACAGCGGAGAGAGTTACAGTAGTCCAGGCGTGTTATTACTAGCGGATGAACGAGCATTTGTGTTGCTGCATGGGTTAGTGAGGTAACGTCGGACCCCACTGATGTTTCGGAGATGATAGTCTGCTGAAGTACAAAGCGCGTATACCTGCTTGTCCATAATCATATGCTGATCAAATAATGCACCCAGATTGCCGACAACGGACACAGGGCGAATGTCAAATGCACCGAATTTGACGATAACATATTTCAACACTCGATGTTTCGGTGTAAGGAGCATCACCTCTGTCTTCTTCACATCGTTAACTTTGTGGATGTGGACAGGCAGGGTTTAGCACAGAGTCAGGCCATTGTTCTTCAGCAGTTTACCTGGTAATGTTTAGTAAATTACATACGCAAGTCAATTCCAGTCAGTCGTGACATATTAAATGGCGGCCGCCATTGAGTATTATATGGCAGACGCCAGATAGTACTGAAGCAACCAGCGGATAATTTTAAGTGGCGACCGTCAGATATTTATTAGCAGCCGCAGGAAAATCTCACCACCAACACCAGATGGTATACGTAGCCGTTTGGGAAAGGTACCTTACCACCACATCTCCAAACCAGTTTCGTTTTTTTTTTTCTGGGGGGGGGGGGGGGTCAAAATTAAAAAAGAGGCCCCGGGGCCTTGACGAACGGCGTTGGCCAGATTAAACTAAAATTATTTTGGCCATTCAATTTTTGGACGATCGCCGGGGGGCGGCGGGGTGGCCAGGGGTGGGCGGAGGGGCCGGCGAGCGCGCGGCGGGAGGCGTAGGCGACAAAGAGGTGGCTGCGGAGTGGGTGAAGGGGGGAGAG
>JAAUYG010079085.1_pt1 | contig 12322 bp, 3 predicted proteins | sample 7278091 | NCBI WGS metagenome assembly JAAUYG01 (sample SAMN14350201, study PRJNA611818) | marine sediment metagenome | isolation source: surface marine sediment (0.6m) | place: French Polynesia: Moorea | collected 2018-08
ACAGCCATTACCGGCATACGCTGGCAATGGTTGTATTCTATAGCTTAGCCAGGGATTATAATACAGCCATTACCGGCATACGCTGGCAATGGTTGTATTCTATAGCTTAGCGACAAACTAGAAAGTCCCAGTAAAAAAAAAACAGAGCATTTAATACAACTGCTGCTACCACTTGGCAAGAAAGAACTGAAGAAAAAACATTCTACTTTACTTGTTACGGTACTTTATCAGCAGATATTCCAGGATTCTATAGGCGTGCAATCTCTCTCTCTCTCTCTCTCTCTCTCTCTCTCTCTCTCTCTCTCTCTCTCTCTCTTCATATATATAGGTCAAAGATTTAATTAAGGGGCAAACGCCATAGTCACTTGCTCTCTCACATCTTTGGAGCAGCACAGAAACTGTACTGCTGAAAAGATTTTACGGAATACAGTACCAGAAACTTCTTGCCTTAAATTCTTTGAGTGGTATATTATACAGGTTAGAACTGAGTAGCATATTATAAAAGAGAATTACTAATTTACCATATTCGCTGATTTTATATCTAGCTTATTGTTAAGAATGAATCTCAAAGTTTCAGTGGCCTCTTCGCCAGCGCTAAGGGTGAAATATTCATGTTTCCATGGACTTCTTGATATACCTACATGTGTATTATAAGGATCGCATTACATCTCATTAAAATGAAACAGAATCTCTAGCGGTAATTAGATGCAAATTCCTATTCATATACCGCTGTCCCTGACACTGGCTGGTGGGAAACAGTAGGTGGGAAAGTAGGAAATAGATTTGCCGAAAATACCTAAACTTGTTTTTTTTTTATTTTCACAATTTGGTATGCCATTTGTGTTCTTCCACCCATACTGCCCCCCCCCCCCCCCCTTAGAGAAAATAGAGCATCTACCTGATGTGAAAATGGTGACATTAATGGCACAAAGTTGTTTTGCTAGACAAGTATCATACCCTTTGTAGCATATACATGTATATACAAACACACAAGGAGTTTTTGTCCCCTTGATCTATGACAAACCTCGCATGTGGCTGCTCAATGTCCACACAAGGTCCATGTACAGCAGCTAAGGGTCTCCAGCACCCCGGAGATTTAGCCTACGGCATCGCGACTTTCAATCTCGCGTTATTACTGCAAGCCCATGATTTGCAAGCTCGTCATGTCTGGGGCGGGCAGAAGGTAAGCCAACTGGACCGACCATGTCTCATACCATACAAGTCTGGCGTAAATTAACGCTATTCTGTCATAATGTACAAGTTGGCTTTAGATGCTGCATGGCGAGATCTTGCCAAATATTTGAATCGGTTACTTTAAGTGGCTCTAGCACTACTGATTGTTGACTATATAAATGTACGTGGTAAAAATGTGGCACTTAGGGTATAAATGAGGCTTAATGGCACAGTTGCAACATTTTTAGTCCAATTATGGAAAGCATATATATGTTAGTGATCATTATCTATAAATACTTTTGAGCATTAAGTCAAAATTGACAAATTATATTCATTCTGTGTACACAATAATAATAAAAAAAATACTACATATGCATTTAAATGCTTCTGATTGGTTCTGGAAAATTCTCAAATCCGAACTCACCTTAAGCAAGGAAAAGACAATGGTTGCCAAGGTGATTAGTGAACTTACCACGGTAAGTCCATTTCTAGAAGCTTACCTCCAGATACACAGCCGCCTCGGGCTTAAAATTAAATCAAATCGCACACTTGTAAACAGATGATCTTAACCAGGCATCTGATACCATAACAATACCATCAATTATCACCCACGTTCAAATATTCCTAATAAAGTTGGAATTATATTCCACCAGAAAAGTGCACACTTTTCCTATAATTCAGAAATTTGTAAGTAGAAAATATAGTCATTTGTAAAATCCAGATTAAAAAAGTCTCCATGTAACCTTGTAACTATGTAACCTTGAGCAATAAAGATGGCACTTCCAGAACCAAAATGCTTTTTGCGTGTGTGGTGGGGAGAGACCTATGGTTGACCTGTCACGACTTTCGCCATGTAATGAAATAAATCTTAGACTGTAAACATGCTCTTCTCAGCAGAAAAAAAAAAAGATTTCATTAACGCCAAATGCGAAGGAATATAAACAAAAGGTGAAAAAAAGAAACAGTTCATTCTGAAACAAAAAAACAAAGAAAAGATTTGCACAAAAGATTCGTTGGTGTGGTTTTTGTGTTTCTATCCACGTATGCAGACCTGTATTTCCTCTCCTTTCTTCATTAATATCACTTGACAGCCACAGCCACCAGGGAAAATGGAGCAGTTTCCTGAAAAAACATTAAGTCTCAAACTGGACTTCAGTGTAGTAAACACTACAGTTAAACACTACAGTTGGCACGGTGATGATTGTTTAATTTCAGTTGTTTTCTGGGATTTTCTAGAAAATGACCTCTGACGTGGGTGGGTGGAGGGTTTCTAAGATACTACGTACGTACTACAACACACTAGATTTTTCTATTCACCACTTGACCTTTCAGAGAGTAAATGAGAAAAAAGAAAACATAAAGAAAAAGTCCACAACCTGAGTGGGAACAATAGAATCGTAACCCAGCACGAATCCCTTAGTGTCAGAGTGAGAAGAATTGGCAGTATAACACTCAGCATTACACTAATCAAAAAAACAATTACGATACCAAATATATATAGCAGTGACAGAGGGCTACATTGGCGATGCATAGGATAGGATAGGAGAGGAGAGGAGAAGAGAGGAGGAGAGCGGAGAGGAAAGAGGAGGGGAGAGGATAGGAGAAGAGAAGAGGTGAGAGAGAAGAGGATAGGAGAGAGGAGAGGAAAGAGGAAGGGAGAGCATAGAAGAGAAGAGGGGAGAGAGAAGAGGATAGGAGAGGAGAGGAAAGAGGAGGGGAGAGGATAGGAGAAGAGGAGAGGTGAGAGAGGAGAGGATAGGAGAGAGGAGAGGAAAGAGGAGGGGAGAAGATAGGAGAAGAGAAGAGGTGAGAGAGGAGAGGATAGGAGAGAGGAGAGGAAAGAGGGTAGAGGATAGGAGAAGAGAAGAGGTGAGAGAGGAGAGGATAGGAGAGAGGAGAGAAAAGCGAGGAGGAAAGACAGGAGAGGAAAGAGGAGGGTAGAGGATAGAAGAAGAGACGAGGTGAGAGAGGAGAGGATAGGAGAGGAGAGAGAAGGGGAGAGGATAGGAGAGGGGAGAGGGAGAGGAGAGGAGAGAAGAGAGGAAGGGAGGAAGAAGAGAGGAAAGAGGAAAGAAGGGGAGAGGATAGGTTTTAGAAGAAGAGAGAGGGGAAAGGATAGGAGAGAAGAGAGGAGGAGAGAGGAGAGGAAAGAGGAGGAGAGAGGAGAGGAGAGGAGATTTATTTTCACCTTGTTATAGTAATAACATGCATGTAGTACAATATAGTCAGTAAGGTGAAGGTCATCCGGATAGCATTGCTGCCAACTTAACCTGGATGCCTTACAAGCTTGCGACAAATCAGAGAACAAATATATACATGTATTCCAATTGTCCTTTTTCGTCTTCCGTAGATGCAGTATTATATAGATGTAGCAAAACGTTACTATGTTTTTAATATTAGTTAACTTATAAATGTTTCTTCATCCTCTTTTTAAATATACCTGGTATTTTGGTGTCTTTAATGTCTTGAGGCAATTTACAATACAAAATATAGAGGGACAAAGCATGCTATGTGCTACAGAGGTGTAGATTTATATACTCGGTATATTTATTTTCAGGAAAAAGTAATTATCTAATTTGATTTCATTTAACGTTTATTTGCACTTTTAGCAGTGCTCATCTAATGCAAAGGCATACATTGCAAAGGGCCCCACCCCTCGCAGTTCAATTTATTTGTAAAGGTTTACACGAGGCACCTGATGTATCCTGCACACATATGGAACGGCACGTCCATGTAATGGAACCTATTCCCATTGTTTGATCTTCCCAATTAACGTTGGGCCCAGTTCAAGGCCAGTGGTATCCTATCAGATTCCCTGCTTCCTGTAAGGAACCGGCCAGTTAAGTGGCTAATATTCAGCTGATATTAGCCGGTTCTAGCCGGCTGCTGTGAAGTAATGCCATCGTATACAGTCAAAGACCAAAGATCGTGCCAACCTTGAGATGAGTTGAGTGACCAAGTGTGTGACATTTAGTTACATTACCATATACATGCCATTTAACGCACAGTGCCTTCAGAAAATCTTAAATGGTTATGAAAAGGTTTCCAGTTGAAAATATTTTTTCGATTGAATGATCTTTTTCCAACTGAATGTTCCTTTTTCCAATTAAATGTTCTTTTTTTCCAATTAAATATTTTTTTTTTCAACTGAATGTTCTTTTTCCAAACTGAATGTTCTTTTTCCCAACTGAATGTTCTTTTTTCCAACTGAATGTTCCTTTTTTCCCACTACATGTGTAAATATTCTTTTTTTCAATTAAATGTTCTTTTTTCCAACTGAATGTTCTTTTTTCCAACTAAAGTTCTTTTTCCAATTAAATATTATTTTTCCAACTGAACGTTCTCTTTTCCCATTGAATGTTATTTTTTTCCAATTCAGTGTTCTTTTTTTCAAATTGAATGGTCTTGTTTCCTTCCAACTGACTGTTCTTTTTTTAATAATTGAATGTTCCTTTGCAGCTTATGTCACCGAGTACAGGGCTATAGAAACTACTGTGGGCACTTATTAAAACATGTTCCCTTAATAGAATAAATATGGTAATGAAGAAAAAAAGTGCAAAACCTAATGCAAGATTCAGCTTTTAGAGTGTGTGCATCTTTTGTACACTAAAAAAACCCCTGAGTTTGAGGCGGAAGTCCGTCTTGCTTCTAAGTCTGTGCAAACAGATGCTGTGTAGCTTCTCGATTACACTGCTCAAAACATTTAAGGGAGTAAAGGTAGCGTAGCATAATAGACATATAAGGGCGCAAAGTTTAAAACATTTAAGGGAGCAAAGTTAGCACAGTTTACTGTCAAATCAGTGGCCATACCAGCTACTGATTTGACAACAAACAGTGTTATAGTGTTTGAAAGTGTCAGAAAGAGCAAAGATCATGATCGCAATAGCTCTGTAACACTTGTGTTTTGGGGGTGATTCCTCTCTGAGTTATGTAAAAAAGTTTTGCCAATTTTCTTTTTTTTTTGACCACAACTGCCTTATCAAGCAAAATGATTCAACTAAACATGACTACAATCTGGAAGGATTTTTCCTAATATATTTATAAATATATGATTTTGAAAATTTGCTCCCTTAAATATTTTGCGCAGTAAAGAGTCTCAATTCTGGGCTGGTGTTATTATTACCAGGGTCGTCTTAATTTCTACTGAATGTCAACCATTACGTGAGTATTGCCGTTATAACATATCGACATTCACACAATTTTCTCTTACATAGTTATAAATATCAAAAAGCGTCTTTCAGCACATTTATAGTAATTAAAGACTAATAATGACATTATTAACTTATATTTCACCTTCAAAAACTCTACTAAAGGAACAGGACCTGTGGATGCTGAAGATGCAGAAAGACCGTGCAATCTGTCAATGCCATGCCAATGTATAGTTTTAAGAAGGGGTAAAATAGACCCCACCCCACCCCCTACCCCTTTTTGTGAGCATTATCTGCCAGCTACAGCAAGCCACCATCATGATGGATCACTGCATTAATGCTGTAGCTTCCCTACACCCTATACTAGAACTGCTCGCAAATGGGCTTTTCAGTGCATACATGTATACACTACACAAAAAAGTTAAGGGTATTTGTAAATTTGAAATTGATATTTCTTAAGGATATGATTTATTATTTTTGTTTTGTTTTTAAAATATCTAGCAAATTTCAAAAATATCCTGAACTTTTTTTTGTGAAGTGTATATATGCATGCTTGTCTGGGGAGTGTGTGACATAATGTCAAGGAACACTGACAGTGTGTCATGTAGACAAAGCTGCGGAAGTAACTTTAGACTATACATTCATCATCCAGAATAGTATCTGTAGTAGAGTGAAACCTGTCTTGAGAGACCACTGCCATGACAGACTACCTGTCTTGACAGACCATGCATTTTTGGCAGAAGGACCTCCATTTCAATATATGTGAACCTGTCACCAGAGACCACCTGTCTTGACAGACCATATTTTTGGTGGTCAATGGGGTGGTCTTTCAAGACAGGTTCTACTGTACTGAGAAAACCTACATGAAATATTCCTATTTTTTATGCAGCTGATGGTTTAATGCACCGGATATCTCATATTGGCACTTCACAAATGATAAAATTGGCAGTGCTTAGAGTCACTGTCAGCCAGAAAGTAACAAGCAGGTCTCTGTGGGGGCAGTAATTAATCAGACGTCTGTTACTGATCCAGATTATATAATTGTTATCTGGGTTAAGTCCTGCCATGAGTCGATGACACATCCCACTTATCACTTGGTAATTTATGATGCATTAAAGTAACATTACTCTGATGAAAGGGGTACACTGTAAAAGTATATACATACACTACACAAAAAAGGAATACTTAGAATTTTTTTGTGCAGTTTCGTGAATTGGCCTTAATTTTAGTATTTAAATCCAGACATTGACAAATATCCTTAACTTTTTTTGGTACTGTAAACGTCAGAAGTATAAGAATTAAGGGTGATACTGCATGCAGGCTTCTTAATAGAAATCCTTCTACTTGCCGTGTCGAGTATTAAAAGGGGATATTAGTTCCCAAATTTTCGACAAGCATCTGACGCTGTCATCTTCAGGAGCATTTGAGAGACACATGCAGAGTGGCTCCATGAATCCCCTCAAATTTCTCTAAAGATGGCAGTGACATGGTTCCTGAAAATTTGGGAACTTAAATATCGCATTTTTTCTTCCTTTACTTCGTGAGTATGTATACATATCAGAAGTTTGTCCCATTTCTATTTCCTATGTACAATTACTGATTCATATTTACAATTACTGATCTGCAAGCCTCTCCTCGAAGTATCATATCGGTACTTTTTTTCTGTATGACTTAACACTGGAGGATCAATCATTAAAGCTTAAGGTTGACAATCAAATCCTCAAGTGTGCTACTTACTCCCTTAGAAAAATTAAGCCAAGAAACAAAGGCATGAGAAACGCATTAAGCCACTACTAGTACATTTTCAAATGTCCTGACCAATCTACACGATGTACACCCGAGGCAAAATGTTGAAATGGTCGTTCTTTATCGTTAATCACTTTATTTCATTACATGGTGAAAGCCACCTATTCTGTTACAATAATGTTCACCCCAACACACACCGTTCCCTTTTGTTTCATTTCATGGCATTAGTCCTCGTTTTTTTTTTTTTTCCCCTGGACACTAGTACATGTACCAGTAATGGTCCTCTGCCTATGCTATAACAGCAGAAGGCCTGAGACAGTCACGGGGTTGACATCCCAAGTGCCGTGTCACCTACAAGATGTCCACCATTTGTCTTCATTTGGCTGGCATGGCTGCAAGTGACTGGATTATAGAGGCTGACAGACTGCGAACTGGATAGATCATGATCATACATACATCATATTTATATGGTATTCGTACATATATGAGGTACCCTATTCATTGTATTATGTATAAATCATACATGCTCTAATAACGGCATAGTATGCCTACTTCACTGTACTACAGTGGTCCCAGCGATTTAAAACCGCCCATTCAGCCAGCAAAATATGGTCTCAAATTGAAGGTGGTCTTAAAATAGAGGGATATTTATACTGAAAATATACAAGTGGTGTCACTGATATCCGGTCTTAAAATGCAGGGAATTGTTAAATAGAGGGGTCTTAATTTGCAGGGCCAACTGTACATGTACAGTGGTTCCTGCGATTTAAGACTGCCCATTCAGCCAGCAAAATATGGTCTTAAAATTGAAGGTGGTCTTAAATAGAGGGATATTTATACCGAAAAGATACAAGTGGTGTCACTGATATCCGGTCTTAAAATGCAGGGAATTGTTAAATAGAGGGGTCTTAAATCGCAGGGACCACTGTATACCTGAACCTACATAACCTTTTGAACAAATTCTGTTCCGCACCCAATAGTCATTAAAGTTTGTGTGATCATCAATACTGGTACTTAGGGCTGGCAGACACATGCGTACAAATTAAAGAGTAGTGGCATTACCCATGGGTACTCAGGACGGAAGATGGAACAATTTTTTGTGTCGGTAAAAAATTTGGGGGAAATCTTAAGGTAGCTTTAGGTGGGTGGTGCGAGTGGACGGTGCGGGATAAGGGGGGACCCCATAACCTTGTGGAAACAAAGGTATATTACTGATAATGCTGGTATAGTATTATCCCTAGTATAGGATGTCCCTGCCCAGTGGCCGAATGGTTAAAGCGTCAGGCAGAGTGACATGCATGTATATGTCCCTATCGAACGGGTTTGAAGCCCATCACAGGCCAGTGCCTTTGATTCGCCTCAATTTATGGTCTATAGAAAAACATAAGACATGATATCCCAGTGTTGTAAATTTAACGTTGTCAGTGGATTAAAAAAATCGAGTATGAATAAAGATATATTAAATATTATATACACAATGTAGTTAACTTTGACAGCAAAACTACTTTTCTCAGTGTTTTATGTGTAAGTCTCCAGATACACCGGGCATCCATATCGTATGATCCAAATTTTAATTTTTGCACCCATCCCGTGAAATACATAACTGATAAATTACACTGGAAATGAATCATAATTTGTAACACCATAAACTGCATGATGTATCAGTATATTTTTTTGTCTTGCAGTATGTCTAAAAATATTAGTCATAGACACAAAGTATGTGTAATGCCACCTTCACTTTCAGGTACCCGGTATCTTAGAACTCACTGATGATCATGATTTAATTGATTTAATTTCCACCAATCACAATGGTATCTTACAACTAACAGTGTGTTGATACATGTACAGGATATAGATATAGCTGGCATGTCCTGCCAATACTATACAACAGGCAGCAAATATAATTATCATGATTATAGCCTGTACATCTGTACCCAGCACAGTTTCACATTTTATGCAGAAAGTACAAACTCAGTTTAGGTCAGGTTACCTAGTACAGATTCCATACTATATGGCCAGCTGTATAAAGCAAGTAAAGAATTTCTTTATTTAACAAGCCTAGTCAGTTTTGTGGTGCTAGTGATTTGGGGCATTGGCCTGGCATTGACACCCAGCTAACACACAGGGTTTTATTTGCAGGGTTACCTTGGTCTAATGGTTAATATCCTTCAGGCAGCTGTTCTGAGCTTACAGACCAGCAGTTGAAACATTGGGAAATGCCAATCAAAGAAGGGAGAAGATCATGAAGCTACCCTGAGCCTCCTGAGAAAGGCTAAGTAACACACCTTCTATTATTAACTGCAAAAGCAGCAGACGGACTCGGAGCTCCCTTTAGACGACTGTGAAATGCTGCTTCGGTGAGACTGAGTTGACTAAAACCTTTAACTTTCCAGGAGATCATGAGTTACAATACTGAATTACGTAATTACGTTACCATAATATTTTTATCTACTGGAATTCATGCACTTTGAAGTGTTTCTTAACCCCCTTTCACACCAGTAATCCAGAGTACTGCTTCGGTGGATACTTAAAAAATTTCATGCTGTTTTGGCCACGCTTTCACACCAGAAAAGTAACTTGAATCAGAACGAATCCACAGGCTTTACCCCAATTATCCACTAGGTGGCGGCAAAGTGGGTCATGTGACTAGCTTCTAGATTTGTTGCGGTCTAGCCCATTTTCAGTGGCATGCTTCCGTGAAACTTCACAACAGAACAAACCGCTTTTGAAAGTGCGTTTGAAACTGGCGGCCTGGTTGATAGAATATCTTTTTAAAAGCTTCATGTTCATTTTGTGATAATGCGACAATAGCGCTCCAAGCGGCCTTGAAGCTTGAAACACATTCCTTTCCCACCACAGTTACTGCAGCAAAAATTTTAATTTGGATTACTAACTCCTGTTTTTCACTATTTTCCCTGAATTAGCTACTTTGGCGAGGGGGGAGGGGGGGACTTGGTGACAGTTCACACCGTCACAAAGTCACATTAGTGCGTTCACACCTGAAATCACCTGAAGTTTCAGGAATTTAAGCCTGCGTAACTTAAATTCTGGGGCGGAGATCTCGTACATGACTTCCGTAAATACTTTAGTAAGTACATGTACTTTAATAATAGGTTTTTAGTACTTTTTACTCGACTGTCGAATTTTTGCTCAGCTAAGTTTTTTTCTCAGCTGCATATCTTGAAAATACTTAAATTAAAACTTAGCTAAGCAAATAATGCGAGGCGAAATTTGATATTTTAGGAAATTTGCTATGGGCGATAATAGAGTTAATTTGTACTTCGAATTTGAAACTTAATTTGTCTGAATGTGTGTGATTGAAGAAGAAACTGTTACCTTTAGCATGCTTAGTGTTGGTTCTGACAATAAAACTAATGGATTACCAGTATAAAGTCTTAAAACGTGTAAAAGCTGAAATAAAATATATCAACTCGAACTGCACAAGTAAAAGAATTTGTTTGCTTGTTCTGTGTTATTGCTTAAGTTACCATACATGTTTTTGCCAAAAATTCGTCACATACCGGTAGGTTCGATTTGTATCTAGCAGTTTAAATGCACATGATGCATTAGATGGATATTGATTTATCAGAATATTCAGTTGTGGGTTTCTTTTTTGTCATTATATATTGTAGATAAATTATTTAGCATATCATAATACATGTTTTCAAAAGATGTACCGGGTCTGGCCTAAGTAAATGCTCAAGTCACCTATGTACCATAATTTAAGTTTTGACTTCAAGTATTGTTTCAGAACTCTGGCACTGGTGTGAAAAGGGCCTTTCTTTCTTTTTTTGTTTTCTAACAAGTGTAATAACAGATATTATAAAAGGTCCAACATAACCATGATAACCAAAATTGTTAACTTCATTGGGTCATAATACATTCCTATTGTGTATTCCCGGTAGATTCATTGCGGTAAAACAAAGTGGCGTAACTGCATATCTGCACATAAGTAAGTACTGTGCATGTACCTTTTTGCTCCAAAATATCTCAAAATAATGACCATAGAGGAACCCCAGACCTCCCTCGAAAGGGATCTGTGCTCGGTACTAATCAAACAGGCCAGTTCCACCCATGAAACTAGTACACCGGTATTAAATTTAAAGTTCTAAAACTTCAAACTTTACTGTACAACAGTTTATCCTCTTTGTTGTTTGTTTACTGGATTTACAAAAATGACAATGATCTGCTTGGTCCTGTACACATCAACCCTATCAGGTGGTAGTATGAACTAACAACAATGGGTATTCGTGGTTGATCGTGATAATTCCACCCAGAGCTGTTGTTCCCAATTATACTTGTTTACCACACAAACTGGGATCTACAGGTAGGAATCCACCATGTGCACTGCCATTTGTTCATATCTCAATACCCGACTCAGATGACGCAATTTGTATAAATGTATGAATTTATGTTCTAGTAAAAGGACTTTGCCTTTATATTGTGCTAGGAGGAAATGACAGCTAGAGAATGCTTCTCTCAAGCCAAAACGAAGAAAAGAACCATGATCGTGACAATTTCAAACTCCACTCTCTTGCCTGCTAAACAAATGCGAGACGTGCGGCATGTATTCAAGCACTAGCATGTGTCATGTATATTATGTACTGTAGCAGGCATACCATAAACATACCATAAACATATTTTCATATTTTTTATATAGCAAAGGGAAACCATAAACAAATTACACTTAAGCTTAATAGCAATTAGTAAAATACAGTTTCTATAAATCTGGTCAGTCATGATTTGTTTTATACAATTCATTGCACATTAATTTCCACAAGATTTACCCTGAATGTCACATCAAATTTTTTTTCTACATGTCTTTTTACCATGAATTGGATTATTAAAGGGTCAAATGTAAAATGGTGTGAAGTGTGAATACACATGTACAGACACCCCCACCTCCCACATCAACCTAAAAAAATATTGATCTACAATTAATTAGACTAGTAAGTGGCTCTACATAAACCAAACTAGACAGTCGGTTGCTGTGCAACGCGAGGGGGGCATCCCAGTTGGCAAAAAGATACTACATCCTTATCAGGGCCCTTGATTTGACCCTTCAAGGTCAGCCAAGGTCAAATATAGTGGTGCAAATAACTCGATGAAAAATGACCTCAGGCACACCATTTTTTTACTGTCCCTGTAGACTGTACATAATCATGTTTCTGAGCACTTTTTTGAGTAATTTTACTCAAATAACTCAATGAAAAATGACCTCAGGCCACACCAAATGAATACCTAGGTCGATGGAT
>JAAUYG010107537.1_pt1 | contig 12322 bp, 11 predicted proteins | sample 7278091 | NCBI WGS metagenome assembly JAAUYG01 (sample SAMN14350201, study PRJNA611818) | marine sediment metagenome | isolation source: surface marine sediment (0.6m) | place: French Polynesia: Moorea | collected 2018-08
GACACCCTCCTAGCCTTCATTATCACGGTGCGTGCAGCCAGCGGTCCACACATTGTGTGGTGTCTCCATAGTAGGGGAAAAGCTGTGGCCTTTGTCACTTGTAGACAAAGGCCTAGAGCTTTTATGGTCTTGGGCATAGGTCGGGGACCTTGATCGTTGGGGAAGATTCTGGAGCACTTTCTCTTGGGAAAGTGATCTTGAAATCTTCTGGATACAGGCATTTGTCGGGGCACTGTATCCCTGTGAGAACCAGTCACTCTCACTTGTACCATTTAAGGACCACTTGTATATAGTATTTATTAATGTATTTAATAATTTTGTTACTCTTATACCAGTTATTAATAATATTTCACTTTTACCCAGTTACACTGGAGGGGCAGTACCATGTTCCCGGTGCCTAGCCCCCCTCCACTTGGTATATAAATATGTCGCTATTGATTGCTAGGGCGAGTCTGGTTCGCCCAGCATTTTTTTTGCAGAAGGAGAGTTACTCCAGAAATGATTTCTTTATTGCAAGACCCCCCATAACGGGCAATAGGGGAGCCTTTGTAGGAGTCAGCCATGGGCGAACCAGTATTCGCCTTTGGTTTAGCTTTTCATCTCATCACACACACCTAAGTGTGTATAGTAATTAAAAAATCGCTTTGCTTCAGAGGAACATCCAGACTCTGGCCTTGGGCTGGGCCTTATGGTGCAATATCCTTCAGTTGCAAAAGCATGAGAGTGATCCAGTTGGGGTCGGAGTCTCTTATTTATTTCCAGGAGTGGTTGTCCCAAGCAAAGCAAAAGTAATTGTCTAGAGCAAAGCAAGAGTAGTTGTTTGGCTCAAAGCAAAAGTGACTGTTTAAATGTCCAATCATAACGTCCCCATTTGGACTGTGTATATTAAGAAAATGTATTAATAATCTGTGAAGTCCATTTTGACTTCGTGGAAATATTACTGACTTACAGAACTAATCACACCCTGTCATAGAGGGTGGGGACACCCTCCTTTAAGGAAGGGGGGAGGCACTTGGCCCTTACCCTGTTTTTCAATTTTTAGGTCCCTTTAGCGACACAGCTGGTTTACTCTGGTCTATTCCAGAGTGAGGAGTTATTGCCTCATTTGGCGTTTCCTTAGATTGTGTACATCTAAGTTTGAAATTTATTTCTCGCATACAAAGACCTAGGCGTGATTATTTTGGCAAATATATGCACGTGTTCCTTGTAATGTTAGATTCAACAATTTCACTACCGCTAACGTCTTGGTTACTTGTAACTTTTAATATTTGCGATTATCCGCACCTTAGTATTCAAGTTGCAGCCGTGTTTTTACTAACTCACTGTTGGCTGTCAACCGCACGGGTTGTTATTTGTTCGAGATTTTTACATGTCAAACATGGGCGTTGTGTAGCCAGGACACTGGCGAGAATGCCTTTGATTCAGACATTTACTGATGTATAGAATCACTCTTAATTTCAGCGACAAAATATCCATCGTGGGTGTCTGCCAGTTGCTAGAAAAGCACTGCGTTTGATGGCTGTCACCCTGTTCGCTATGGTGTATGCGGTGAAAAACGGGCTAGGTTGCTGGTAATCCCACTGGTATCACTTGGCCTTGGGCGATAGATCTTGTTGCCTGGTTGGGAAAATATCCATGTATATCAGCTCTGTTTACCCCTGATACAGATTAAATTATTAGCGCTTCCTGGCCTGCATCCGGGAAGCATATTTGAAGTGTGTTTAACTCGCTTGCAGCGAGCGGCAGCTATTGGGGCTGTATACCCACTATTTTTGGCCTGTTTGGGAAATTCCCCTTCCTGGCAGCAGGCCGTATGGTCGACTGTACAGGTTGACCTCTTCATGTCAGGTTATGGGTGGCACTGCGAGGTGTGACTGGCTAATCTGCTAAGGGAAACGGGATAAAGTTTGGTTTAAGACAATTGGAACCGGCATTATTATTTTTGTGTTTAGTAATTCGTGGCATTTGATTGTAATAGATATGATTTTAGGCCTTTACGCACTTTATTTATTGAGTCAATTTGACCAGTAAATCGAGGGTATTTTGCCTCCGTTGTGGGGCAACAACTATTTCAACATTACGTCAGTGGGTTTTTCCCACTTTCCTTACAAACAATAAGTTACCTTGGAAAGTCTTGTAATTTCTGTATGTGTTAAAATCACCATTTCGTGATCTGCGTTAGATAGAGATAGAACGTGCTTTGTTTGACAGTAAGTTGTGGCAAGTTTTTAGACTGTTCACGGTATAACTACGTTCCTTTCACTATAACAGAACAGGTAGACAGCGTTGGTACACCTTGAGGCACCTGTGACGATCCCACAGGTGTTGTGGATCAGACGCTAGAGGCCGACAATTCTGATGACAGTCTGATTGCCGGCCTGAAGGGCCTCTCCTTGGGAGGGGCTTATACTGGGGACTCTGAGGCCCCACTCTCCCAGGAGGAAACTTCTGGGAGAGGAAATCCTCAGAAAAGTAAGAAAAAGAAGAAGAAGGCTTCAAAGCAAACCCAAGGGGCCACCCAACAAGGTGGCCTACAGGCCAGTCCCAGCCTCAGTGCTGGTCAGGCCGCCCAGGGGTCCACCCACAGTACCCCAGTACTCCCATCTTCTCCAGATGGGACCAGGAAAGCCCCATTCCTGGTCTCTGAAGATGGGGGAAGCACATCCACTGAATTGTATGCCAGTGAGGTGTCCGACCTATCCTCTCATGAGGAGGGTCTGTCAGACAAAAATAATAACAACAATGACAAAACCAAAACCACCACAGACAATCAGATGGATGCAACGGGGGAAGGAGCTCCAGAAGACTGACAAAACTCTTCTGGGAGCTCTGGTACACTGGTGCATGCGTCCCCACCTGGACACTTGGATGACACAACTATAAGCGATCTGGGTGGCCGCAGCAGCAATGCCACTGGAGTCAGCAGAACTGCCGCTGACCAGGACAGCCGCTCAGCGGAACTCCCGGCAGAACAAGTCAGCGGGAGTGCCACCAGTGGAAGTGCCGCTGGCAGAAGTGCTGCTCAGCGGGCTTCCGCTCAGCGGAAGATCTGCTACACACGGATCCAGGGAACACTAGGAACATGCAAGGGGTGTCAACAACTACATCCCAACCGCTCTCGGGGGAAGAGCATCCCTACTCCAAAACAGACATGGAGACCGACTTTGAGGAGGAAAAGAAAGTCAACATGCCCGAGGATGATCCTGAAGCATGGCAAGAGTCTGAAGAGGACGTCATGACCAGGGCAGCAGCCATCGTGTCCGTTTGGATAACATGGATCATGAATGGCTGTGGGGCTGTGCTGACACTGCCTCGGGCTGACCTGGCAATCCCCCTTGTCAAGGAGATTGCCGATAAGGCCCAATTCTCCAATTCCCTCTGACAGAGAGAAAACCAAAGGACGAGCGTACCGTAGAGCTCGTCTATGCTGGAGTCAGAGGGTCCTGGGATGTGGCTTGGCCTCCCAGCACTTCCAAACAGAAGTGTTCTGGTGGGGAGAAGTGCTAGAAAGTCAGTATTTCCCCGCCGTGAACCAATCTCCTATACACGTCTTCCCAGCAGAAGGGTATGGGGAAGGTCTGAAGGCGGTGCCCTACAGTGTGGTGGCACCGCTGGCCTTAGAAGTACCTTACCTCGAGGGCCTGGCCCAGAAGGTCCTGTCAGACAGACTGGTGCCAGGCAGCCTGTATGGACTGAATGTCCTTCGGACCGCCTACACGGAGGGGGCCAGGAGCCCGGCATCTGTCACAGCCACTGAAGCTGTGGTGGACTCCGGCCAAGCATACATGAATTTTATCACTGACAGTGATGTCCACGTGTGCCAGGACCATGGGTATTACCTCAGTCATAGCCCCGAATGTGAAACAGATGGAGTGTTTATATGCAGCCACCATGGCTGCGTTGGCATTGAAGGTTTCGGGGCCTACTTTGCCTCGACAGAACAGTTTATCGGCCACTGGAATACATTCCATGTGGCCTTAACAGTGGGTTACAACTGCCATGAGGCAGCTTGCAACTACTGTAGTGTGCCCGGTCCAGATTCACTGGACCAGTTCCTGCTTCATATCAAGATGCAACACTCGACTATCTGGGGACAGGGTCAAGGAGAGTGCCTGCCAAAAGTAGTTGAGCAGGCGCAATTCACCGGGAACAACCCAGTGTACTGGCCTATCGCCACTGATGAAAGTTGTGCCGCCAACTGCATGCCTCTGCGGCGTGTTGCCACCCATCAAGGCCCAGATGGAGAATCCCATCATCGCGCCACGGTGGGCTGCTCGTACCACCCTGATGAAGGAAGTACAGGCCAAGAGAACTGTGTTCGCTCCGAGGGAGCGAAGGAGGGAGCGAAAGGTCAAACACCAGGGTCGCTTCCTGAACTGTGGGGCCAGTGGAGGGAAGAAGACTAACGGCACGCCCTCCCCTCCGTCCTATGCCAGTGTCATGAAGGGCTGGACCTCCACAAGCAAGGGCAAGGATGATTCACAGCCCTCGACTTCCGGCACCAGTCGGAAGTCTCACGCACCAAAAGAAGGCGCCGCACTCAGGTGAAGCCCCCGGAGAGAAACGGGGAAAGGTGGCGGCCAAGACAAAAGCCGCCTAACTTCACGGAGCCGGCGAGATGCGAGTTCTAACTTGGATGTCGCCTCATCCCAGCGGGAATGCAGTCCCACCACACGAGGGGCCGGTTCGACTGGGACGTTGCCGGGGGTAGGCAGAGGGTGTGCTGCCATGCCTCCCCCAGTGAATCCCATGAAAGCCAGCAGCCTTGCCAGCCGGCCCGCAAGCTCGGCAGGAAAGGCCAAGACGAGTGACAGCTACTGTCAGTCTATGGAGACTGAAAGCAGAGATAGCTGCACCGACTCCACGGGTGATCGTTCAGGGCCTAGGCCCTATGGCGGTTACAAACCAGGCAGAGGGCCAGTCTCACGCAAAGTGGAAACTGTAACCCTGCTGTCTGGTGAGCAGGTGTATCGTGGTACTCGTGCTCACCCTATTCTCATGTTTGAAAAGTGCAAGGCTGAGAACAATAGTCACGCAATGAAGCTAAAGATATGGTGCACTGAGCACATTGAACATGAGCGTCAGCGCATGCAAGAGAAGGCTAAGTTGGAGACAATAACGACTCCTCAGCTAAGCCAGCTCCAGCACCTACCCGATTGGGCAGCGAGCAAATGGGAGGGACTTCTGGGGCGCCCATGGGCCTACATGGACGCCCCCTCAGGCCACCCCACTGTCGGGGTGGCCAGTGAACACCAGATGGCACGATTGACTGTCGCAGTGCTAGTGCGGTTGGACAGGGAGGAACAATACCTCCCGGGCCAAAATGTGGCCAAGTTGGTCAGCGAGGATGCCATGCAGGTGCATAAGACTCGTGTGTTCATTGATGACGGGAGTCTACTTGAGGATAAGAAGATCATGCATTTTCTGTGGTGAGGACTCTATATCCTCACGGATGGGGCTCTGGCTGCTGTGAAGTGGTCCACATACTATTGAAGTGCTGTACCATGCCGCACGGGTTGGGCAACGAACCAACCCACCTATGCCACAGGGGGATGTGACCCCTGAGGGCTGTGATCGGTCATTCCTCCCGTGGGGTGACGGCCTAGTCACAGCCCACTAGGGAGACAGGCCCAGAGAACACTCCTGGGCCCTGCACTGAACCTCGATGAATGAAAACAACCTCCATTCGGGGGACCGAACTGGTGGCCAAGGCGAAGGTGACCACACCGACCACCTCCGCCTCGCATCAGACGCACTACGCAGGGCACTGCATATGGTTCAACAGAATCGGTCGCACCAGCAGGCCTCCTCCGAGGGGGAGGCCATGGAGCAGGATGACCTGACCCAAGAGACTGCTTCTCCCGAACAGAAGGAGTTTACGGCCGAGGAAGAGGGTGAAATAGTGCGCCCTCCCCGAGGCCAGGGCATCTTTGGATGCAACAAAGCCATCTCCCGTCGTGGAGAGGCCTGCTGAAACAGTGGCCAAGGAAACCACAGAGGGCGAACAGAAGATGGCAGCGGCTTTACAAGTCACAGGGGCACACAATCACCTCCCGGCCCGGAGGTGACAGTGATGCCCCGTCGGGACCCCATGGTGTTTCAGCCCAGCACAAACTACAACCGCAAGGCTTTCCCTCCACCCCAGTGGCACATCCCACAGTGGCAGGCCAGCCACATGAACGTGGTGCCTGAACAAAAGCCGGCTGCATAGTGTTCCCAGACCCACGCAGACCTCCCCGTCTTTCTAGACAGATTGAGGGGAGTGGCTCATACGAGCCGTGACGTTGCAGACTGTGGGATTCAGCAGTCTTACGCCCGACTATGACAAGAGATTATCATTACGTTTGGGGCGTATGGACGACGTTGTCCTGTGGTTTCGTCATCAAGAGGCTCTCCTGGACGAGAGCCAGGCAGGCCCACTACTTGCTACTATAAACCAGTTGTGGGCCGACAAGGAGGAGCTGATTCGGAGGAATCAGACTCTCCAAGCAGCCGCGGCCACTCACTCACAAGAGGAATTGACCAAGGCCCAGGCTGCTGTAATAGCGGCCGAGAAGCATGCTGCAGACACCGAGCAGCAACTCCACAGCGCCAATGAACGCATTGAGCAACTCATGGCTTGGGGCTACCACTGGAAAATCAGTGCAAAGAACTCCAGGCGCAGCCTCAGGCTACAGCGGACCAGGCATTAGGGCAGAGAGTGGCTGCAGCTGAGAGCCAGGTGAGGGAGCTACAGGGCCAGGTGCTCACTCTGAACCAGCAGCTCCTGGGAATGACTCAGCAGCACCACCACTATCTCCAGAAGATAGTGGCGCTGAAAAGCACGTTGACGTTGGGCACCACCCCACCGTCTGGGGTAGGGGGTCCCACCACACTGGGAGGGAACATCGCGGCCAACACCTCTCCGGTTTCGCAGCATCACACTGGCACCACCACCTACCCCTCCTGTCGGGGTGCCAAGGAACATGGGGGGCCACGTGTCACCTGCGTCCACTCAGGTTCCCACGGTCACCACAATGGGACAGGATGGTGGAGGGCTCACGACCTTAGTGAGCCGGGTCACCATGGGTGATGGTGCCTTAGGCCATGGGCCATGGGCCAGCCCAGCAGTGACCTGCTGGCCTGAGCAAGACTGGTCTTGGCTTTAGACCCAGAAGATCTCACTAACAGGGGAGACACGCACTTGTGAGGTGTGTAACACCCCACTGAGGCCTGTGAGGGTGAGGGCATGGTTTGGTGGGCACCTAGATCATGTTTGGGACCGGGAGATGCTCATCCCTAGCCACACCCTCCCCGGAGGATCGGTGCCTGGTAACCACGAAACCGAAGGAAAACAAGCCAAGAATGAAAAACACGAAAAATTAACAGTGTGTGTGTATAAATATTGTTTATAAAGACCAGTGCTAAGTCATATCAATTTAAAGTGGCCCAGTTTTCTCCCCCAACATTTGGGGCATGTATTGTGAGAGTTTTGAATTACCAGACTCCTATGACAGCTTACTGGAATTTCCGGACGAGTATATGTGGGAGTTTAAAAATTATTTGGGTCCCTATCACAAGACTAGAACATGGTCTGATGAAAGTTTGGAGTTTCCGGCATTTCCGGACCGTATGTGTACACTTGTTTATGTATGGGACCATTAAGGTAGTGTCCGGCACTCCCAGATGAGCGGGTCTGCTGCTGGCACTGCCGCTGGCAAGGGAGTTGATGTAGCATATTTGCTATCGCCCTAGCTAAGGACAGGGAGAAAATAGTATAGTATATTGCTGTCGCTTATGAAGCGATAGAAGGGGAAATATAGGTTTTATCTATTGGTTTTACCGCCTTCTGTGTGTGGGAGAACGGCCCGAGTTCTCCCGTACACAGTGGCCTTTGCATCATGCGAATTGATATCGTATTCCCTAAGTTATGGTATTTTCTAGTAATGAGATCATTTCGAATCCTCCCAACTGGTTGGCGATGCTTACTAACGGTAAGCAGTTTTGGAAGATCTCGCAGGTAAAACCTTATTAACAGATTATCTGAAACTCAGCCGCTATTATAGTGGCTAACTGTCTTGGGTCTTTTCCACTTTAGATCTGAGACATTTAGTATTATAAACGTTATACGTGTAGTAAGTTTTGCTGCGTAATTCCGCAGATTGGCCATCTGCGGATAAGTTTTCGAAGAGCCTTCTGAACAGTAAGCCGTATTATTAGAACTTTGAAAACTCACTCGCTAATTTAGCGGCCTTGTTACTTTTATCTATTCAGCAACAGATAAAAATCGTTTTGCATCATTAAGAGAGTATTGCTAGAAAGTTTCATTACGACATTCGCACTATAACTGATATTTCTCAGATGTGACAGGTGTTTTGACAGGTCAAGGCCATTGGAATATTTGTATACATTTAGCCACGAATCATTGGCAGCAACGATTCAATAGCCGTTAAGGCTGTTCGAGTAGTTTTAACTTATCATTAATGTAGAATATTAGTAAGCCTCCTAAAAGCACTACATATATGTATTCGTAATGCGTTTCGATCGAATTGTAGACATTTGGAAGTCTAGCAGAACTGCCGCTGAAGGTTTGATAGGGCCAGCGGAACTACCGCTGAAGGATTGATAGAATAACTATAACGTTAACTTGTACTTCTTTGTCATGAATGCTACCATGTACGCTGTTGTGTGTCTGCTGGTAGTGGTGGCCCCTGGCCACCACTGTGGTTACTAATAAATGCCCCGTCACCCAGGGTGCGTGTGCTGCCTTGTTCTTTTTGTGTGTATTTGCAGGAGTGGAAGCACCAGACAGTCGTGTGCAGTGACGTAATACTCAGACCCAGAGAGGACTTCTAGCTCCATTAGGAGTCCCCCGGAGTCCGTCTCGGGGTCGTGTGGGTCCCTGACCCATGGGGCTGATCACTGGTGTGACTGGGGCTGGTGTGGCACGGCCTAGTGCTGTGTAGTTGTGTATGAACCCGGACTTAGAGCAACGAGCAAGCCTTAACCCACACGGCTTTTCCATTCAGTGGAACTCCCGCATGCCTGGCGGCAATTCCGCTCAGCGGAACTCCCACCAGCACACGAGTCTGCCGGAACTTCCGGAGAGCACTCATGTCTCTGAGAGTGTGAGTCAAGTGGAGCCTCTTGGTAGTTTGACAGGCGCCAGACCCTAAGAACATCCCCTATACCACAGGGCAGGGTTCATGCCAGGGCGCCGGGGTCGCTTCCCTATACACCACAATACCTAAAATCCACCTGCCGTCTGCTGGTTACTAGGGAAACCAATACGCCCTAAATATTACCCAATCAGCTAACGTCGCTCCGTCGGGGCCATGAGCCCCAGATCAATCAGGAGAGCCCCAACATTACGTCACATCCAGGGGCCTAGAAACCGTCTATTCTGACCTTTCTTGATTCTTGACGTTCTACGTTGAATACTTTCCAAGTTACAAACCCATCGGGATTCTCACATATCGCGATCCCGATGCTTCGGGGACTCTGTACTGAGACTCCTTCTAGCGGCTGCACTGGGCTTTTTCTTTAAACAACACAGTAAAACCTAATAATTCCTATCCTATCAAGAGAGGTACATCTTTTTGTAAGGTTTCTAATTTGTCTGCAAAGTTGACACTTTTGATACTTTGACATAGGCAACATTTTGCTTCGGTTTGTTCGTACACTTTCTATTGGTACGTTTCTATTGATTAGTGCTACTAATATATTCTTTATCTGTTCTTTAACTATTCCTTCCATATTATTAATAACAATTTGTTACATTCTGGTAGACCAAATAACGAGCTACCATAAGTAATATAGGTTCAATATGTTTTTCAAATATTGTCATCGCTACCTTCACCGGGGCATTTGATAAATAGCCTATATACTAGTGTTCTACTTTTCTAGATATTCCTATTACTGCTACCCCAAGCTGCAATTCTTCTGGATCTGTGGCTCAAGGTAGAAGGATTCGGATTGCCTTTTGGTACGGCAGCTTGGGACCTAAATTATGTCGCGATTGGATATCTCCGAGATGGTGACTCCGCAGGCTTAGTCACAACTGGAAGAAACCCACCCTCCGTGTTTGGCATTGTACAAACGACATTGGGGGTACGTATAGTGATGGTGCCTGCCTGAAGATCTGGGATGTGGAAGGCAATTAACCGCACTTTTAGAAATTGAGACCAGGGACGTTGAACGTTGAACTTGAGGTGTAAACACGTACTAAGATAACCTTACCTGAGATGCCGAGACACCTGGGGAATAACGCTTGTACAGGAGATGGGTTATTGACGATAATTAGGGATACTTAGATATTGAATCGGCAGGTGCGTGATGCTTGGACTGTGTCGACGGGCGTGGAAGAGAACTCGAAACAGGAAGAGCGTGAGATGCACGTTACAATATCAACCAAAGTTTTTTTAAGTAAACTGCAAAAAAGTTGCTAAGTGACACCCATATGATGTTTGAAAGCACATCGTCATCCCAAACAAGCAAGACAACAATTCACACTCCACACAATAGTAAAGAGGGTGAAGATGCCAGGATTAAGCAGCGCAACATGGTCTTAACCCTGGGTGATCTTCACATTAAAACCATAAAAAATCATATTCGGTTGACCAATAAATGGTTTTAATTATGTTTGCCGCTCCTTTGAGAAATTAAAGGTACTGTGGTGTGTTGTGGTTGGGTTGTTTGACAGATCTAGCGGATGAATTATTTAGTGCACGCCTTCACACGCACACCGCAGCAAGTCGCCGCTTATCGGCCGTTGGCACCCGGTACCGGGAGCTGGTCGCCTACTTGATCGGGATCCGCACACTGTCTGGTGGCGTAGTGACCCGCACAAGCTGCAGCAGACTTAAGAGAATCACTTACAGGAGTATCTTAAACTAAGCTGTAACCGGTTCTCCCGTTAGACTCCGAAGGGAGCTGGGGAGAACACATTTGGGGATTGTGGCAGCCGGAGGCGCCTGTCCCCTTACGGTTACCGGGTGTAAACTGACAGAAACCTAACTAAGAGAAAGACACGAACACAGGCTCCCGGTAAAAGAGGCCCCTTTTATTCGTTAGACACAAGCTCACCCGGGGGTGAGCGAACCACACAGACGACAGTAGAAGACGACATGATATCACAGCATGGGTTTACAATAAAGGATAAATTACCAGATAGATTATTAGAACACCACTGGACTACAGAATGTAGTCCAGGCACTTTAAGAGCGTTAAATGACACTAGGTTACATCAAAAGTTATACTAGGATACGGCTTAAGGCCAAAGACAATCGTCATCTACCGCTAGACGATCGTGTGACTCTTTAGAATAGACTACATGACACTAGACAAAGTGACAAACACGAAAGAGTAATAAATAGGCGATAAATATGGCACGAACAAATATTTACAGACAAAAACACTTCTACACAGAGCTCTCACCAAGCTCTGTAACATGAAAGTGAAAGGCTTTCACGCAGATACACTTATCCCCTAGAAATAACAACTAAGTGGCTCTTCGATACAGATACAGGTCCTTCCTGGTTAAGTTCTTGAATCAAAAAGCCTAGAAGGGCGTTTGCTCCTAACTGGCGTGAGCACAGGCTCGTTGCTAAGGAGACCATTATTAATAAAAACAGGTGGAATATTCCATAAATCCCACATCCTTAATTGTAGGATCTGGGCCATAAAACATATAGACTTGACATTCATAAAACACTCACGACTTCCGAACCAATGGACAGATTCACTAGCTGCAAAGTCCGTCATGCGGTCCGGGAAAGTGGCTTTCCCGTCCCGTCCACCGGAAAATGACCAGTAGTCGCATTAATACTGTACAAAAGGCGGAAAGGAGGCTGACATACTACATAGTGACCCCCCTTTTTAAAACTTTTGCCCTCAAAAGTAAAGATGGCCATCCGGTACAGGAGATCATGTACAACTGTCAGCTTCCGCTACCGGACAAGCGAAAAGTGAAAACAACGTACATTACCAGTCCACTAAAAGCGTCCAACGATAGGACTAATTTAGACAGGGACCACTAATACTGCCGACATACACTGATACAGAAACACACACATACATGACCCGAAGTTTTGAAAAACCCAGTAAACGTCTGACTCCCGGTCACCCGACACCTGGTATCCGATACCCGGTCTCCGGTCTCCAGTGTTGGAAGGCTCCAGACCCGGTAAGAATCCGTTGCCCGACACTATGTAGGACACACACAATAGGGGACAAACAATACACATACCTTTCCCCTTTTTAAGAATTGATGACCATAATGAGTATTTATAATACTCATACACACATTATAAAACACATAGCACCTGGACTGCAAGTGCATTGC
>JAAUYG010099611.1_pt1 | contig 12321 bp, 6 predicted proteins | sample 7278091 | NCBI WGS metagenome assembly JAAUYG01 (sample SAMN14350201, study PRJNA611818) | marine sediment metagenome | isolation source: surface marine sediment (0.6m) | place: French Polynesia: Moorea | collected 2018-08
AAATTTAGTAATTTGTACACGTGGTACAGGGCAATGTGTTTTTTACATGGCTTGGTATATTAACCAAAGAATGAATTTAGCCATCCTTTATCATTATGGGCAAAAAAAAAAATTAAAAAGAAACTGAATTGAACCACTCGTGTGTTGCCTGTAGGAAGAGTTCGATGATGATGATGAGTGGAATCCGTGTAAAGCAGTAGGGGTCTGCCTCATGTTGATGGCTACGTGCTGTGAGGACGACATTGTACCCCATGTCCTGCCTTTTGTGAAAGAACACATCAAGAGTCCTGACTGGAGATATCGGGATGCCGCAGTTATGGCTTTTGGTAAGAAGTGGAACACAATGACCCACTTAACTTGCTTAATGCACATGAAATCTTATTCCAGTGATCCCTGTGATTGAAGACCCCTCAATTTTAAGCCTTCATGTCATGTAAGACAGCCTTCCTCTTGAGATCTGCTAACCGAAATGGGTTGTCTTAAAATGCAGAGGCCACTGTATACAAGGCAGTTAAATGTAGTGTTATCAAGATGACATGCTTTTTAAATGAAGACTGCAGCATTGGTAGCACTAATCGTTCTTTTCAATACAATATCCTTTTGGCAAACCCCACTTGCTACACTTTGTTTACCCATAGTTATTTGTAGGTCCTTTTGCTAATTCATGACTTCATAATCATTTGAGAGTCGTTCGGCTTAAAAGTATAGAGTATTGGCTGGAATGTATTCTAACTTCAAGCTTCTTACCCAATCACAACTTTTGGATCCTGGATTGTGCATGTCAAAGTTTACATTGAAATGGTACCTCCACTTCCCTGCAGGGTCTATCCTGGAAGGGCCCAACCCAGACAACCTGAAGCCCATTGTGGAGCAGGCGATGCCAATGCTGATAGAGCTGTTGAAGGACCCCAGCGTTGTCGTCCGTGATACCTCGGCCTGGACGGTCGGCCGCGTGTGTGAGGTCCTGCCTGATGCTGTGATAACAGAACAGTATCTCAATCCACTACTGCATGCCTTGGTGGAGGGGTTGGCTGCGGAGCCTAGGGTGGCATCCAATGTCTGCTGGGTAAGTGGATGGACTGTGAGAATAGAAGTGACTGAGGTTTACTGGTAGTTTAGTCGTGGACTTTTAAGACTTTGAGCTGTAGAGTAAACAGTTCTAATAAAAGCAAAAATTAGAAGGCATTGGCTCTGGTTTTGCATGGCTCGGCCACAGTAACCAGGTAACAGTTTGGGCTCTGGCTGTGTAATGGACTACTGCAGCAAAGATGTGCAGGTTGAGCCTAGAGTATTTATTGATGGGTAAGTTACAAGACAAAGTAGACTTCGAAAATGCCATAGTGCATCTATGAAAGTCATGAAACACAGTTTGTATGTGTGAAATACTTAGGCCTTTTGCAGCGTTCTTCCACTGTGCTGTTTCTCCCTCCAGGCATTTACCAGCCTAGCAGAAGCTGCCTATGAAGCAGCGGAGACCCCCGATGACCAGCCAGAACCAGCCACGTACTGTCTGTCCTCCTACTTTGAACCTATTGTACAGAAGTTGCTGGAGACCACAGACAGGTAGCCAATCACAGCAGCCAGTAAAAACTTGCGACAAGTCAGAATTTTTTGAGAGAAATGCATACATAGACCAACCTCAGTTTGCGATCACCTCTGATTAAGACTGCTTCACAGCAGTTCCAAAGCTAAATTCTTAAATGGTCTGTGCAATGAGTGATTGAGTTGAGTCAATGCCTGTCAAGCATGTAATCGACATAAGTAGACAGTTATGTAGTAGTGCATTACAATCTGTGTATTAAGGTAACTTGAAGGTTTGTTAGAATGGTGATTGGAAAGTGCCCAGAAAAAAAAGGGGACACAGGATTGAGTGTATATACTATAGAATATATTATATTATATGTGCATGATCAAAAAATAATGGCATAAAGTACAACTTCTTCTCTGAAGTTATTTCATGTTGTAAGGCCATTACCATAAATTTGTCTTTGCATGAATCTTTGTACGTATTTCATAGAACTGATGGTAACCAGCATAACCTGAGAAGTGCTGCTTACGAAGCCTTGATGGAACTTGTGAAAAATAGTCCCAAAGTGAGTATGGTTGTTCATGCATGTTCTTGATGTAATATCAACAATTAAAACTGCAAGAATTATCACTTACATTATAACCCACTATTTTATTAGGCTAATGATTTTCTTAGTTGCCATCAATCGTGATTTTGGGGCGTTATTTTAGAACATGCTCCCTTTGGTGGACCTGTCTTAGGGAGATAAGTGTTGATTTTCACATGCACTCAAATTCTAGTGCTGCACTGTCATGTGAATGGGAAAACTGCTCCTCTGGTGTCTGTCTATAAATGTGAGGAATGTGTACAGAGTGGTATAGGGTGGTGACACATAATGAATCTTTCAATAAGAGCATGAGAATTTATCTGCCCCCCCCCCCCCACCACCACCACCACCACCACCACCAGCTCCGCTAGTTATTGCCTGTCTGCACTGCAGTAAACCCCATATCCAGCCCAATTAATTAGAGATGTCTGTAGCGTACTGCAACTAGAGCGGCTGTTAGGTGGATGACCATAGTAGCTCTCAGTGATGCCAGCCTATTTTTTCCCTGTTATAGGATTGCTATGTGACTGTACAGAAGACCATCATGGTTATACTGGAACGTCTACAGAGGGTCCAACAGATGGAGGTCAGCATGCAACATTGGGTTCAAAGTAAAGCAAACTTGGATGTATCTGTCTCATAATGTAACGTGCTGTAAGATAGCACAAATTGATGCCATCCGAACATCGGCTGTGTTCATGGTTTCCGCTAAAATCTCACCTCCAAAACTCGGCTTGAGCATGGTAAAACAGGGGTTGCCCCCAAAGTGATTTATGAACTTAAAGTTTTGTTTTCAGACTAAGAGTTTTCTGGAAAACTAAGTGAAAAAATAATTATTATTCTCATTCGCATGAGGCTCTTCTACAGTGGGTAACTTCAAGTTCTTAACAGTGATGACAAACTGCGAGTGCTACATAGATTACCACTTACCAGTAAACTATTGTGCCTGAAATTGTGATTCAGTGAAGTATTCACTTGTTCATACCTGTCAGCAACAAATTGACAACCTGTAACTTAACATGGATTTGCAGTAAAATTATTGTTCAATTGTAAATATTTTATACTTGTTACAATGTGAATCACTGGCGCATCAACTTGTTCCTTCCTCTCAGGGTCACATTCAGTCAACATCGGACCGTGTCCAGTTTAACGATTTACAGTCTCTGCTGTGTGCGACCCTACAGTCCGTATTACGGAAAGTGAACAAGGAAGACGCTCCCCAGATCTCTGATCCCATCATGACTGCACTGCTGCAGATGCTCAGCAACAGCGGGAAGACTGGAGGCTTGCAGGAGGATGCTCTGCTCGCTGTATCCACATTAGTAGAAGGTAGTTATTCAAATACATGTGTAATGAAAAAAGTCTTTTAACTGCCTAGTAGGCATACTTCAGATTTTCAGTGGCTAGTAGTAATAATAAGTTGAAGGCTTTGGCTGCTAAGAAGGTTGGCCAACGTTTATGGGTGCACTTGGTTAAGGAAAAAGCGACTTGTGACCATTTTGCTGAAGTACTTTCTTGTCTAGTGCTAACCCAGTAATCTCTGTAATATGCAGATACATATGCAGTAGGTACTGCTGTGTGGCCTATAAACTAGGGACAGCTTGAAGTTCATAATTGGGGAAGAAAATATTGTGTGAAGTCATTGAGAATCCAGGGAGAAGTGATCTTTACGTCCCACATGTCCCATGTGACCAGAAAATGGGCTTGTGCTCCAGATTTTGCATCATTGCAGATATGTATTTTCTAGATTAGTGCAGCTGCCAAAATGAACATTATGCATTAAATTTGAAAAAAAAATTGCAGGTTTGATGCACAGTTCTCAGTTGACAGAGAGCCAATTTCTGTAATTGAGGGCATCCTGCAGAAAAGACCTGTACTGGCAAAAATGCATCACAATTATTACTTGCATTGTCCATCACAGCAGTATATGTACAGTACAATGTTTGCTACCTATCTGCAATGTAGGTATCTCATGCACAGTTTTTATCCAGCACTGTAAGCATTTAAAACTGGTTTTATTGCAGTTCTCGGAGACAATTTCCTCAAGTACATGGACGCCCTGAAACCATTCTTGGCTGCAGGGCTGAAAAATTTTGGAGAATACCAGGTAAGATATGTTTTTTTAAAATATATATGTAACATATTAATTTATTTGCATTGTAGATGGCATATATATCCATAGCTTTAGATGCACACCCCATTTCTACTGACTGGCAATATTTGTATCCTTCAGCTACTGTTCGGGCCGGACCGTTCAGTCACATGGGAAGTGTACTTTCGGGTACTTGTATTAAAGCAAGCGCTATTTATGTGCACGTAATCGTTAGAGTAGTAGGTTTAATTATAACATTTTAACAGCCTAGCTCTTTGACTACCCCAGGTATGCCTGGCCGCTGTGGGTCTGATGGGAGATCTGTGTCGGGCACTGAGCAGCAAGATATTCCCAGTGTGCGACGAGGTCATGGTCATGCTGCTGGAAAACCTGGGGGTAAGACATCAAACTATCAGAAACACTTAAGCCTAAGTTTTGGGAGTAAGACGGGGTTAGGTTCTCGAAAAATCGGAAACACTTAAGCCTAAGTTTTTTGAAGTAAGTCCAGGGTTAGAGTTCGCAAAATATCAGAAACACTTAAGCCCAATTTTGGGGGGGTAAGACCAGGGCTAGGTTCTCAAAATATTGAAGACACTTAAGCCTAAGTTTTCACACAGTCACTAATGGATCTGAGGAATTTGATTGGCCAATAATTGGACTTAAGAGCTATTTTCAAGAACACCGGCTCTTAAATGTTTAGTTTGGGTTTGAAATTCCATTGATATTGAAATAAAATATCTGCCCGTTTGTTGCGCATTAAGAGCATTATAACGTCTGTGTATGTATAAGACTTGCATATCAGATATGTACTTGATTACCAGTACATCTGGCACTATCTACATGATATGTGTTGCCGTGATGTAGTTTTCATAGTCTCGGTAACTGATATATTGATGTGTGTTGTCAGGAATTGAATCAGTTGCCATTGTTTTTGCAATTTTTGTGTTATGTACAATGTATTAATCCTTGCATTGGTTACAGTAGAATTGTAATACCCCACTAATATATATGCGTGTAGCAAAGAATCGACATATGAAGCTAGTTTTACCCCAAAATATATACACTTGATACATTGCACTTTATCACCAAGAGCTCTTAGGGCTAATTTTACGCACCTGGTCACGGTCCATTGACTTTCAGAACGAGCAGGTTCATCGATCCGTGAAACCGCAGATCCTGTGTGTATTTGGTGATATTGCGCTAGCCATAGGCCCCGAGTTCAAGAAGTACCTTGAGGTGGTGCTAAGTACATTGCAACAGGCTTCACAGGCACAAGTTGATAGGGTAAGTCAATGCAGAACAGCAGGGGAGTGGTTTGAATCCTTGTGGATACGATTGTAGACCTGTCCGAAATGCAGGCTAATATAAAAGCCTAGAAGGAGACTGCTGGAGTATGCCCCTAGCCTTCCAAGTCTGCAGGCCAAGATCTAGTACGGGTAGATTGATGTATGCTGAGTGTGATCCTTGGCTGCATTAAGGTAATTAAGGCATAAGGGCCACTGGTTTAGTGGACTTCTTGTTGCATGCTGTCATACAGTGAAGGGGCTGTTAGGGCGAACAGCCAATACATGAGGTCATGCTTGTGCTGTGTGCTCATGCACGGAATGGTGCGAACAGATGGAAGCGTGACAGATTGCAGATTGCGAAGTCGCAAAATTTTCCATAAATCTTCCTCATTAAAAACCACCATTAATTAAACGTAGACTGTTAAATCGCTAGCAATATTAGAGTACATGTTTGTTCAGATGGAACTGCAGCGGTGTCCAACAATCTCTCAAAATCTATGGATGGAACACTACCAATAAAAATTAGGGACATGAAAACAGTATGCATCATCTGAAATTTGTCAAAATATATATATGCCAGTGTATTTCCGCATATCTATTTGGGTCTGCTAGTATTGTAAGAGCTTGACCTAGAATGCGTGTCTGTCTGGACAGAGCCCCTGAGGCCTGATCCGGAAGTGGTGATTCCGGACGTAGCCTCGAGGCATGATCCAGAAGTGTGCTGTAGCTGTGTCTGTCCTGCGTGTGTTTCCAGAGTGACTATGACATGATTGACTACCTGAATGATCTGCGTGAGGGATGTCTGGAGGCCTACACGGGCATCATACAGGGACTGAAGGGGGACAGCGATAATAACAAGGGTACGACAACCCTCCACCATTCATGACAATACAGCCATAGTCTCCTTAAAATTTACTCCAGGCCTTGTTTCTATAGGAACTTCAGGCATTGTTTCTAAGGGAAATACTGGCCTTGTTTCTGTAGGAACTCCAGGTGCCATTTTGTGAGAAATCCAGGCCTTGTTACTATAGGAACTCTAGGTGTTGTTTCTATGGGGATGCAGGCCTTATTTCTATAGGAACTCCAGGTATGGTTTCCATAGGAACTCCTGTTCTTGTAATATAGAAACTCGAGGCCTTGTTTCTATAGGCACTCCGGGGGTCGTTTCTATGGGAAATGCAGGCCTGGTTTCTATGGGAAATGCAGGCCTGGTTCCTATGGGAATTCCCGGCCTAGTTTCAAGAAATATAAGTCTTGACTATTATCTTTGTAATACCCTATAGCATTTACCAGTTTATTAGATCTTGATACATGTGATAGTGGTAGTGTTTTTTTTTCTTTTTCTATGCAAAAGTTCAGATCTGAGCTTCAGATTATTCAAGAAACTGGATATAATAGTTCTGCTCTTGGACCCAAAAAAAAATCTGTAATGGGCCTGAAAAATTACTAGATCTACCAGTAACTACAAATTTGGAACTTGTATAAACATGATAAATTGAGGACTGGTGTAAACTGGGAATATTTACAGTTTGGAACAGTTAAAAATTTGAACTTATTTCTGTCGTCCCTTAAATATCCCTTACTACTGCATTGGACTCCTTTAATGGCTAGAAGAATGGGGAAGAAGTGTCTTGATAAATGTCACTGGGACAATTGATTGGTTGAGGGCTATGGACTTGTGTGTGAGTGAGTGTGAATGTGTGTGCATTTGAAGGACTGGATGATTTGAATGTCCTCTTGAAAAATAAAAGGTTTTATATGAAATTAAATGTGAAAGCATGGCAATATCTGTATTAAAATTGTTATCTAAAACTAGACTTTCATTAGGAAGGTTGTCTGTTATGATTAGAATAGCTAGGTAATGCTCTGCACAAAACTAAAACAAAATCACACTCTGTGCCAAGGTGGACTTTTCACAATATGCTGTGTAGGGTGGTTTGCAGTTTGGTTTGCCTAGTATTATCCGAGACCTGGGGGCAGCCATGTTTGATTGTACATTTGGTATTTTATTATTTTAGCTGAAATAGCGATCATTCAGCCCCACGTTCCACACATGCTGCAGTTTGTGGAGCATGTCGGGCAGGATGAGGAGACCAGCGATGTCGTGTTGGGGGCTTGCTGTGGGCTCATAGGGTAAGTAAGCACAGAGGTTCCCACACACACAGGTAATCAGCTGCATACCTCAAATGAGGTGTACAGTGGTCCCTCTCTTAAAGGACACCTCTCTAATAAGAACATAATTATTTGGCAGCAAGTACTATGAATGCCTTTAGTCCTCCCTCTCACCAAAGGACACCTCTCTAATGAGGACAGAATTATGAGACAAAAGGGATGTCCTCATAAGAGGGGGACTACTGTACATGTTTTACCGATCTCATGAACTGTATTATTGGTCCGACTGTATAGGTTTACATTCAACTCTTACAGTAACCAAAAGTAAAGCATAGGGCAGCTGCTGGAATGAGCAACCTATATGTGTATAGTGGAGATGTGTTATTCCTTCATGCTGAACCCAAAAGCTTGTCAAAGTATAGATTATTGCTTAGTATAGAGCAGCACTATTGATAACTTGGTATATGGATTATGGAGTATTGAAGACTTGCCCCTTCCACACACTGCCTTGCTATGTCTATAAGTGCTAGACGATCTGTGCATTGGTTTTCATAAAAAGTGTTATGTTCAAATCCCCACGATTTCACCTAAGTTTTCCATAACATGTCAACAGCAGGATGAACCTGGATTTTAAAATAGTGAGCATTTAGTCAGAAATTGCTGCCAGGCCAACTACACATAAAGCTATAAGGGGAACACTCAAAGAGGAGATCCCGGACGAGTATGTTCAAAAGACAGTCCAGCTGGAACATTTATAATGCATTATTAATATAAAACATTTCCCTTAGCATGATGGGATTTTGTGGTGTGATATTACAAGCCCAGACTTGTTTGCGTTGTTTCCCGTAGGGACTTATGCACAGCATTTGGTAACACCATCCTACAGCTGGTGGAGAAGGAAGCCATCAGTCAATTGATAACAAAAGGACGTCGCTCAAAAACCAACAAGACCAAAACTCTGGCTACCTGGGCCACGCGAGAGATACGCAAGCTGAAGAATGCCTCAACCACAGCCTCATGGTGAGCAATAGTGCCTGCAGTAGTCCCTCTATTTTACAACCCTCTATTCTAAGACCACCCTTGATTATAAGACCTGGATTTGTCCCAAAGGGCAATTTTCTGTGTTATTAAATGACCTTTATTTTAAGACCACCTGCTATCTAAGACCACATTTCCTTGGTCCCATGGGTGGTCTTAAAATAGAGGGAGCACTGTATATGCATGATAAATGTGTGCCAAGTTTGGCATATGCACATATCTCGTGATTCTTTGTGCGCATAATGTACCTCGTTGCAGCTTTTATACTTTGCAGTATATAGCTATTATGCCTTTAAATTTGCTCCCTATGCTATGGAAGACCATAGCGATGATGTAATTGTGGAATTTAGTTTGCAGATTGTGTAAGAAATTTCAGTGAAGTTTTATGTACAGTGAAACGTGTATATAAAGACCACCCTAAGGACCACCACAATGTGGTGCTTATACACAGGTGGTCTTTATATCCAGGTTCAGTAACATGGAAAATATACTACCGGGGACCTGTAAAATGTGGTCCCTATAAGCAGGTGGTCTTTCTATACAGGTGGTCCTTAAGCAGGTTTGACTGTATATATATATATAAATATGCATATCAGTCGGAATTCAAATGTTAATGTGAGCAGATTATACCACTAGTAAGAAGTTACATAGAGGCATGTACAGTTATACTGAAGTTCGAGATCTACACTATACCTCAAACTGGGAAACTCATTTCCTAGACTTGTTTACATATGTCCATGTATTTAAACAATCTTTTTATTTTAAGACCACCTTGATTATAAGACCACATAATTTGGTCACAAATTTCAATTTTGTATACTATTGAGCCTGTATTGTAAGAAAACCTGCAATATAAAATGGAGGGACCACTGTCTATGTAGTTAAGTCTGGGAATCGTCACTGTTTGCCTGATTCCAGATGGCTGAAGCCAAGCTGCCGTCACGGTCCTGCCACAGGAGAAGCCGCCATCTTTCAGCCGTTGTCCGGCAGCTGACTGATCTACCAACATATACCACAATACACGCCACCGTGGCTGCATGAACGCATACACAAAACTTATAACACCTAGTGTTGTGTACTGACGTGACGTGTTGTGTCGGCGTGTGAACAGAGTGAGTGATAAAAGGGAGAGTAAGCATGATGTGGCATGGAGGAAAAAGTTCAGAGAGTGTGCGTATGATAGTGGAAGTGCGAGTCGTTTCATGGAACTCATCAATTCTATACATTGACGATTCCTGACTGACTTGACGTGCGCGAACCATTTTCTCACGATAAGGTTCGTGTAAAATACAAAACCCCAAAGACTTCCATAGGTTCTAGTGGAGTACGTCCCCGACTATCTGCTTTGGGAATGGGAGAGTATCAAGATCTGTGTGTGAATCACCGAAGCTTATATACAAGGAAGCGACCATCATTCCACGCCGATTTCCTCAGTATGTGCGCTGCCTGTTGGTTAATACGCTGGCAGTGAGGGGGAGTTAGTTAGTGTGGTATGTGTGTGTGTGTCCGCATCATGCTGACTGACCCCCATTGATTTGTGTGATCAAGGAAAGTGGGAAAGCTCCGCTCGTACAATGGACGGCCTGACTTTGACTGAACTTACGACATCGTCCCTAGCTCACAAGTTGTGAGAAGAGCTTGCACACACCTTGTCTGATATCTTGGGACAGGGAGTCCGGAGAAAATTCCTGGGTGAGGGGGAACGCTACGCAACTAATGCCTCTATTAATCTCAATCGGCTGAATTCACTGGCAGATAAATTTATATTTTAGTATGTTTCTTGTTGCGTGCCGTCTCCTCCTGGCCCAGTGCGATTTAAAGCTCCTTCACGTGCGGCCAGAACGCCGGCGAACTGTGGCTCCATCTGGTGCTGAAATTTCACAACCGAGGATGCGACCCTCTACTTAAAAAAAAAAGCTTCGACTGAAGATAGATGAAATGAAATCGCATTTATATATCACTTTCCCCCCAAGTCTTTCATTTACCCAACTCATCGGTGTGGTGTGATGTTATTGTGCTAAGTGAGTGTCTTGGAGTGGACATTCCAGTGTTTGAATGTGTGTTTGCCTTCCTGCTGATATATACTTAGTAGTCTGTGAATATCAAGGGACTGAAACCTTTGACAAACTTACTTTTGTAATTATCTGTAAAGTTTGCAGTTTGCTTCAGCACAGTCCTCTGGTATGCTTTACATTTTCTGTAGACCTCAGTATTTCGCCTTTATATTACTTCGGCATACTACCCGGAATACCACAGACAGTGTGCCAGTTATTTTGTGAATGCATTGGTGGGTTTTGTAAATATATACATATATCCAGTTAGACTAGCGTCAGAAAGCAGGGCAGGGCAGACAGTCAATTAAACACTTTTCTTGCACGGTTTTGTTTTCATTAAACATACCGGTATTCTTCTGCTCGTACTAGTGTGCTGTCAGGATTTACGCTCAGTCGTACATGAAATTTATTAACCTGCAGGCTTAATTTTTGCAAGAGTTTTATCATACAGTTCGTATGCAAGGGAATGTGTAGATCAGAGAATTGTGCTGGGGATAATGTGAGACGCGTGTATGGTGCTGTGCATAGGAAATTGATAAAATATCAGTCATGCTTTGCTTGCTTTCGTTGCTTTGACTAAATGATATTCTAAAAAAGCACAAAAACTGTGTCTTTGAAATGGTCCCGTACTATTATATTTTGGCTAATACTATGAACCAAGCCTTGCCAATATTAAATCTTTACGTACATTTATAGCCCATGGTCGTTGTCACTGTCGAAATGCTATCACCTACTCTTAAATCCATACTGGAGTAATGGAAATATTCACGTGAAATCGTGCGCCATATTTAACATGTGGCATTCTGAAAGTATCTTGGCCAGAAATACTATTAACTGTATGTAACACTGGTAGGCACCAGTTAATTTTTCCTGTTGACACTTGTTACTGTTGAAAACCCGGTCAGTGCTGAACGTGCATTTTTGCGGAATAATGATTAAAGCACCATCACGAGCCCAACATAGTGCATGCTGTGGCACCATATGTGCCTAGCGTGCGGAAATACACGATGTACGGCGTGTGAAACTGTGCATAAACTCTGAGCTTCTATGAAGATGTTGCCTGTGTGAAACTTTCTATTGTCTCTTTTGTTTCTCTCTGCCTATGTTACACCAGAGTTTGAAATGTCGGAATGGCAAACCTTACATGAATTGCATAAATTCTGAAATAAATGCCCTCCTATTTGACCCACGTTTTGTGTTGTCTTTGAAAGACCATGAAGACTAGGGCTCCACATTGGTAAAAAATGAAGTGCTACACAGCCACTTTAAATGTTATAGAAATCCAACGTGGCCTTTTATAAAAACTGTAGGAAGTGGTGTCACACTTATAAAAAGTGACATAGGGAAAAAGACTGCGCTTTGTTATGGAAGTTTAGTCAAATACGATTGCAAGAGCCATGAAGTGGAATCCAGTACCATGGTTACTACTGAATATGTATACTAATTATCGGTGAAAAGACTCCTGCATAACGGTGCATCATTGAGACCAAAATTCATAAGTTCAAATGTATAATTCGATTTAAAGAGGTGTGTGTGGGGGGGGGGGGGGGGGGCTATTTGAAATTTTAACACCCCCAAACCAGGTCACCGAAACTGAACCATATAAATAAATAAATAAACCAATT